>Ga0214542_1004003_pt1 | contig 29525 bp, 17 predicted proteins | sample CNSS1metaG_FD_160096 | JGI IMG/M metagenome (GOLD analysis project Ga0214542, IMG submission 160096) | Root nodule microbial communities from cowpea collected in UCLA plant growth center, Los Angeles, California, USA - CNSS1 | ecosystem: Host-associated > Plants > Roots > Nodule | place: USA...
AATCCTTCATCATTTGGTATCTAGAGCTTTGGTTGTCCTTGAATATGGTGTTTTCATGTTCTAACCTTGTCTTGTGTAGCTATCTTTGAATGGTCCACATAAAAACAGTGCTGGCAGCAACGTGTGCATTTTTGAAAAAAATACTGCAGCTAGCTCAGTGGTCCAAAAGTTAGGTTCTTTATATCAAAAGAAAGCTCTGTGAGTCTAGTTTTCAACAAAAAAAGAATTAACGCATTTGGAGTTCTGTGGAGAGAGTTATGGTCAAATCTGGTCAAGCATTAAAAGGTTGGTCGAACATTGCAAATTCTAGACAAAGCTGGTCAAATAATCAAACAAGAGGGACAAAATTGGAAATTTGACAAAAATTAAGTTGAAGACGATGGCGTGGCACCCTTCCATTGGTTCAACTTAGTGTGATAGGATAATGACATGTTGGAACACATGGTTGGACATCTTTTGAGTGCAAGGACTGATATCACGTGGAATGTTTTAATTGGACATATTTAAAAGTTGGTGATTGCCACATGGCAGCATTTGAGTGCGTCTAGTTTAAGGCGTGAAAATAGACAAAGGCATGGGTGTAGAAGTAGGTTTTGTAAGGCCCATTTGGAAATAAGGGAGTGTATAAGTAATGTATGGGGTGCAAAAGTGATTTTTCCAGACAAAGCTCAAACCTCTTCAACTATGGATTGATGAACGTCCTATTTATGTAGGTATTTATGTGGGGGAAAATCCTAGAAGGAAGTCATTTTGGGACCCTCTAGTGAAGCAAATTAAGAACAAATTAACTCTATTGAATGGGAGGTTCTTATGTTTTGTTGGGAGAGTATGCTTACTTAAATCTGTTTTGACATATGTATCAGTGTACTACATGTCTTTGTTCAAAATGTCCACCTCAGTTAGTAAGGAGATACTAAAGATACAAAGAACATTCTTATGGGGTTAGGGTGTAGAAGGGAGAAAAATAGCATGGGTGAAGTGGGCAACACTATGTAAACTAAAGGGGAATGTGGACTAGGTATAAAAAATGTAAAGTTGTTTAACGAAGCATTCTTAGCTAAACAGAAATTAATATTAGGTAAAGAAGATAAGGGGATATGGCAAGAAGTATTAGAGTCTATATATGGATCTTGGAGAAGCTTGGATGTTAGAAAGCCCACCCATAAAGAATATAGATGGTGGAAAGACTTAAGAAACATTTGTGGATCTAGTGAGGATAAATTATGGTTAGAAGATAATTTGAGTTGGAAATTAAGTTCGGGAACTAGGATTTTGTTTTGGGCAAACAAATGGATAAGGGATAGAACACTTAGGAGTCATACCCTAGGTTATATGCAAACCCAAATAAAAAAGCTCCAACAATAAGTGAATGTGAAAAGTGGGACAATGATAGATGAGAAGGAAATTTGTCTTCGAAAAGATATTGGTTTGAATGGGAGAGACCTCAAATTTAAATGTTCTTAAAAGACATTGATAGGGTAAATCTTGTTAAAGGAAGATATGATATTTAGACGTGGAAGGATAAGGAAGATAAGGTATATTCAATTAAGTCAGCATATACAAAGTTGCAAGGTTCATGCACTCTAGATCAACAATTCTTTGATTACTTTTGGAAAGTAAAGGTTATCCCATCTACTAAGCTCTTTGTTTGGCAAGCTATCTCAAATGAAGTACCTACATTGGTTAACTTAAGACTTAGAGGGGTAATCTTTAACAATGTTACTTGTGTTATGTGTAGTGATGTCAAAAAAATTCGTACCCGCAGGTATCTGCGAATAAAATTCGCAACGGGTAGAAAATGGATATTGTAAATGGATACTCGCGGGTAACGGGTACGGGTATTTTTAATACTCACATGTTAACGGGGTGGGTACGGGTATCATAGTATCCGTACCCGTGGATACCCGTACTCACTATACTCTAATTTAAATTAAAAAAAAAACATGATTAAAATATTAACATATTGATTTTGAATGAGTTATTTGGAATTTGTTTAAAAATTATGAATGTTATGTATTGTATTTTATTTGAATTTACGATTAAAATATGTTGTTAAATATTTATGTCAAATATATGAAATCAAAATTCATGAGAAATCAAAATTCATGAGAAATCAAAATTAATTTATGAAAATTCATGAGAAATCAAAATTAATTTATGTCGAATATTTTCTTCTTTGTTTTCTTCTTATATTCTTTTCCAGAATGGGTTGGCAACCCAAATCCTTTTTCCACCCTCATTTAGTTTTTGCACCATTTTAAAAAATTGGGCTCAATAGCCCAATGTTGTTTCCTTTTCTCCACCACCATTTTCATTTTTCAACCCCTAAAATTTATTGTTAAGAATGCAATATATATTTAGGGATTAGCCAAATAGGCATAGAGGCGGAAACAATTGTTCAGTTTTGGTAACTACCTTGATAACTTCAATCAAAATTTGCAAAAGGCAATCACGTTGACATTCAAAGAGTATAAGACCAAGAAATTCATACTAATAATAATTAATAAAGTATAAGTGATGGTGGGTTGAGAATACCCTAAGGGAGTTCCTTGATAAACCCTAGACAAGGAATAGTGTTAGCTTAAGTGGTTGAGAGCACTTGATTATGTTAAGAGGACTTGGGTTCAGGTTCTGTGTATGCCATTAGTATGTTTATTTAATTCTATTTTATTTTGCGAATATATTGTGAATGTGGAAGCATGGTTTAAGCTCGTATGAATGTGTGGATTGACATGAATAATGTGATGGTTTGTTTGTCTACATGTGTTTGATAGGTTAGAAGGATGTGGGTTTGAATCTTGGCTAAAGTAAGTACACCCTTTATATTTTTATATTTTTGTTAAGTGATGGAAAAATCTAGAAACTGTAGAAATTCCCTGAGAAACCAGAGAGGTATCAGTTGGGGTGCAGTAATCAAAAGTAATGACCATTAAACCTTGAATTTAAGTTAATTTCGTTTTTAATATTTGTATTATTTATTTTGGGTTGAATTTGGGGGAAAAAGAGAGAAGAGGGGTGAGGAAACAAAGAGTCATAGTGTGTGGCAAGTTGTGTGCTGATGATTGATATCCAGAGAGGGAATTGGAGTGGACGCAAGGAAGAATCCATTGAAAATTGGTTGAATCTAGGAAACCAGGTAAGGGGAGTTGATTAATTTTTCTTAATTGTTTATCTCCAAATTATCTTGTGCAATCCTAAAACTATTACTATTTTTGGTATTGTTATTATGAGAAATATGTTGTTGTTATAATGAAAAATTTGGTATATTGAGTTTAAGATATTATATGCTATGAAAAGGTATCATTTTCTGTGGATCAAAGTTGTTGTGCAGTAGCAACGAGATATGAAATATATTGATTTAAGCTTTTGGAGGATTTTGGCAATTACAGTGAACTCTGTTGGGTGTAGGCAATGAATCTATGACATTGATTTGATCATTGTAGAGTCGTGAATTGGTTTTTCATAATACTTCACGGAGTTGTAATATTTTGGTGGGGTTGGTAATTATGGGTTGTATTCTTATAAAATGGTAAAAATCTTTACGTTGGAAATCTTTTTAGTTCATTCTATTATGATTTTAAGTTAAGGTGAATAAGAGGTTTTGGTGTTTTGTTATGAAATTAGTATATTTGAAGTTGATGTTTTATTATGTGTAAACATTCAGTGTATTATTGTGTCGGTAGAAAATGCAATTGGCGGGTGTGGGTTTTGTTATTACATTTTGCCTATGATGGAGCTAAAAAGGAGTTTTCACATATCTAGTTATTTCTACTATCACTTATAAATTGGTAATTGAATGTATCAGATGTAGTTTATAATATTTTATAAAGATTATTACATATGCATATTATTGGTCGTTTATTATGTGTACTGGGATAGATAAATTCAATTGCAATTTTACTCTCTATTAGTTACGTTTTGGTAGTAAAATGTTAGAAATCCTTTTATTTTAAGTGATATATGTTTTCTTGTATTATTAATATAATATGTATTTTGTAAAAGTTAAAATGTTATGGTTTCTGGTTAGACATTTCCAGTTGAGTTATTATAATTTATTAGGTATGTTAAACTTCAGGTTTTGGTTTAGTAAATTGGTCTTAGTTTTTTTAAATATAACTTTGTTGACACCAAAAAGTAAGTATTCGTGTGACAGTTACATACATATTACTGAATATATGTTACTAATGAAATAGCATGTGGTACGTAGCATAGCCCAGTTAATATATATATATATATATATATAGGTTTAAGAATTTTTGGGATCACATTTGCATTCTAGTTTAATGGATAATATGTATTATTTCGGGGTTTGATTATTAAGGCTCGAAGTGGATCGATTTTGAGTGACATCGGCAATGGATCAAGTCATTTGGTGTTTTCAAATTTAAAAGAAACCATAAGTGTTATGATTTAATAAATAGGTTACAAAAGTTGAATATTTTATAAATTATTTTATTGTAAATATACGCACTTGGTGTTTTGGATGTGTAGATATGATTGCTTAATATGTTAGAATCAATTATATAGTTCTTAAACCAATAGAATTCATTTTACTGGTGTGGTGCCTGACGGCGGATATGCTTCCACCAGGTGATAAACCACAAACAAATGGGCCACTAGCGTGTGGCATTTGGCAATATGGGATTACTGCCAGGGGTCTGGAGCACCATTTTGCTTAGGAAGCGTTAGGTGATAGTGTAGAGGCATGGGTCCATTGCAGATGGATTTGCATGGATGGGTTTGATGTCTTGGTCAGGGATATGTTGGATTAGTTACAAGCGGGGAGGTTCACACTAGTGCAAGAAGGGCTTTTGGCAGCGGTTATTTTTGTCATTTTGCCCCGGTTCTAGAACCGGGGCATATTAGGACGAGGCCAAAAAGGTTAGCTTTTTGCCTTGGGTCTCAACCGAAGCAGAAGCCCCATATTCTGCCTCGGTTCTGATGAGAACCAAGGCCATATGTGCTTCGCTGCCCATCTTCTCCACTAGAAACCCTAGGTAGTCACCATGGTTACACCACAACTCCGTCAACCACCGCCAGATCTGAAACTCAAAACGAAAGATCCGTAGCCACTGCAGTCTTCTCTTTCATCGTAAGAGCAATTTTTGAATCATGCAACCACCATGGAACCTCCATGTTCTTCATACACAAAAATGTGAACATCACACTTGCATAAATGCAAACAAAAATCAACCATCTGCAGCAAATCACAAACCCTAAATCGCGTCTCCTCCTCCAAATCGCTAAACCACCTCCTTCGTAATGACAAGTTTCTTCACGCTGCCGCCACCTACACGTCTCGCTACCTTCAACGACAGATCTCCATCCACGCACAACACCAATCTACCACGCACCTGTAACACAATGAACGGATACCCACTTCGCGAGCCCCAAATCGCACTTCGCCAAGCCAGAACACGAATGAGCCAAACGTCTAGTAGTTGTGAGTGGTCGGAGTGCAACAGCAGCAGTGGAGGTAGGTGGCTGAGAGAGAGAACGCGCACGCGAGGAAGAAGAGGAAAAAAAGTGATTTGTGATTTTTGAACCCTAATGAACCTTTTGGCCTCGGTTCAATTTTTAACCGAGGCAGAAAACTGGTTTTTGGCAGCGGTTCAATTCCACCCGAGGCAGAAAATACTTTTTGGCCTCGGTTCAATTTTAACCGAGGCAAAAAAATAGTTTTTGGTAGCGGTTTAATTCCAACCGAGGCCAAATGTCACTGCTATAATGGCATTTTTGAAATATTAGCCAACTTTTAAGCTTCGAGTCTTCAAAACCGAGGCATATTAGACCTTTTGGCACCGATTTTTTAATGAACCGAGGCATAAAAGTTGAAAAAAATTGCAAAATTGCCACCATGCCATTTTATGCTTCGGTTAAGCGACAACCGAGACCTATAGTGCGAGTTAAAAGGCCAAAACTGCACTAGTGTCGTAACGGAGATTTGAGATGCGTGATTGATGCGGGAGGGGAGGTTCGTATCTTTTTGTACTGTTATGTTGGGATACGAGCAAGGAGGTTCGTATGTTTCGTGCTTACACTTGAGGCTACTATGAGTGGGGAGGTTCATAGTAGGTGTTCACGCATGTTGGACTACGAGCGGGCAGGTTCGTTGAGTTGGACTACGGGCAGGGAGGTCCGTAGAGTTGGACCACGAGCGGGTAGGTTCGTGGGAGTATGATAATCCCTAAGGACCAAGGTTGTGAATGGATCTCTCTCATAAAAGTTATAGGATTGGGGTATGATGTTATAAAGGAGTCAATAAATTAAAATTGGCTAAGATAGATTGGGTGAGGGTTAATTATTATTATTTCATTGATTGTGTTATTTTTCTTTCTCATCTCACCCTTTCTGTTTGTGTTTGGCGATGATCACGTGATTTGTCACATGGGAGCAGATGTGAATCCAAGTGAATGTGCTGATGCGTAGGGACTGAACAGGGCAGACTGGGGGATGATTTACTTTATATTTTAATTTCATACATTGTAATAAACTTTATGAATCCTTTCTCTACTATGAGTTTGTAATAAGGATGTCACAGTGCATTATAAATGTAGCGATAAAGTTTTAAATTTTTCCCTATTTGGGAATCTTATTTACTATCTTGAATTTCAATAAAATTTTATTTTATCATGTAATATCCATCTAGGGTGTTACAGAGAGAACTGCCAATTGAGAAAAGAGGCTCATTGTTGGCAAAACAAAAAGATGAAGTTTAGTTGCAATATTTTTTATGATGATAAAAGCTAGCTAAGGGACTTTAAAATATATCAAATAATATTGGAAATTTGTACTCTATATTTTGTAGTTGATTAAGCCTTTGTGATAAGTTCATAAGAGTGAAACTTTGTGTATAGGACTAAGTTTACTAAGTCACAAAAGCAACATCCACAAGATCAACTTAGGGAAGTTTTCTTTTTTCATAAAAGATATGTGATAATTGATTATCACTAATGATAATCAATTATCCAAATGAATTCCAATTTTTCAAAAAGGATTTTGTGATAATCGATTATTCCTTGCTGATAATTGATTATCATGACGAGAAATTGTTTTTCAGAAAAGCTTATGGAATAATCGCTTATCGCTTTTGATAATGGATTATCAATGGTAGTTGTAACTTGACTTTTTATATTCTTGACCCAATTGTTGGCCCTAACACACAAGGACCATTGGCTTAAAGCTTTTTTCTTATGATGTCCATATAAATCAAGGTGAAAAGGATGCCTAAGGTGTGTGTTAGAGTATTGGGTTTGGAGTAGAGTCTAGAAAGGTTGTAAAGCCGAGTCAAAATGTCATTAGAATCAAAATAATCAATGTTTGATAGTTTATGAATCAAAATGGCTCGAAATAGATGTATTTTTAAATGATAACTCACTTAATAGAAAAAATAATCAATTAGCAAGTAAACTAATTGAAGTGTTAACTAAGAAAGTGTTATGTTCTATAAATTAATCGATTACAACATTAATAAAATCTATTATTACAGAAAGTTTTATTTTTTATTTTTTGAAATCAAAATTTAATTGATTACCTCATTAACGTAATCGATTAAATTATTCAAATACTAGTTTTGACTTTAAAACCCAAAATATTCTGGTTTCAAAAAGACAACTCATTTTACAAAAGTCTATGCAAGAGTGATTGGAGCTCTTTGGAGCAATTCTTACATCATTTCTGGAAAGTACCAAGATCAATCAAGATCATGTTGATTTAAGTGCATCTTGACTTGGCTTAGGTTGAAATTGTAACACCAATACAGATTAGGTGTATTTGTTCTAATTTTCTTTGTATACTTTCTTTTATAGTGTGTTCTTATCACAGAAAATTATGTGTAGCATTGTCTTGTATACAAAATCTTGAAGTGCATTCAAATCTCTAGTGTATCATGTGTGTGGATTTTGCATAGGAGAATTCTTGTAATACTTCTTTTGATAATGTAGTGAAAAACTCTAGCTAAGGTTGATAGAAACTATATGTAGTTTCTTAAAGAATCAAAAAAGTAGAAAAACTTTATGTGTTTTGTATTCTCTTTGATTATCTTTTGCACATCTTCTATTGTATAAAGATCAAGATTAATAAGCATCACATATTCTTCATCAATTGATTTCCTATTTTCTGAAAATTGGTTTTGAAACTTAAAAACAACCAAAATTTTGATTATAATTAAACCTTTTTTCCCCCCTCTTAGTTATGCAAGGTTTCACCACATTTATTTTAATACTAATTTTTGAAATGCTATATATGTTGTGTTAAACCTATTTCAAAAACAACTTTTTGATAATCAAAAGTTTAACATTGTGTTTGCAAAAAAAAAAACTTCGTTCTTTTCAAAGGGGACTTTGAAAAACCTAGTGCGGGTAGAGCGATAACTTTCACCAAGTGGGTTCTTGAGGGCTAAGTGTTGCTATTGTTGCTAGGAAAAGTTTTTCATCCTTTGTGTGACTCAACGAAAGTTTTTCTCATCTCTTGGTCTTCAAGAGAGGTGTTCTCTAAACCCTAAACTTTCTCATATGTCATTGTAAGTGTAGTTTATTTTAATAATTGAGTTAATCCCTCTTTAGAGACATTAACAACTTGACCTAGAGTCTTTTCATCAAAACCAGTATAAATATCTTATGCAAATCTCTTTTTCCGTACTCTCTTTAATTATCTATTGTTATATTAAAGGAATTTTTTTTTAATTGAACGATACATTTTAGAAAAAATTTTGAAGTATTAATTTTAATTAAACAAACCAATTCACCCCCTCCCTCACCTGGTTTTTGTCCAACGCAAACATTTCATTGCGCGATTCTATCAATTGGTAACAAAGCTTGTTTTGATAGTTATTCAAACTTTTCTGAATATAGTAGGAAAAAAGCAAACATTTCTCGAGGATGCTTCTATTAACAAACCTCCACTTTTTCCTGGTGAAAATTATTCTTTTTGGAAAGTAAGAATGCAAATCTTTTTGGAATATAATCTTTTTGGAATATGTTGATAGAGTTGTTTGGGATGTAATTTTGAATGGTCCTTTTATTCCTCTTATCACTATTAATAATGTGCAAGAAGCTAAACCTTTTGCCTAGAGGACTGCAGATGAAAACAAGAGAACTCAATATGATGTTAGGGCTAGAAACATAATTTTATCTACTTGAACCCTTGATGATTTATGCAGAATATTTGTTTGTGCCAGAGCTCTAACTAATGAACAGATGATATGAAGTGTGCTAGAAAGAACTCGTTAATACAAGAATACGATATCTCAAAATGTAACAAGGGAAAACCATCTACGATGTGAAGAAGAATTTCACACACATCATCGATCATCTCTCTGGTTTAGGTAAAATATTGATAATGATGGATTAAATATTAAAATTCTTAAATCTTTGAACTAGACGTGACAGCCAAAGGTCACAGCCATTATAGAGTCACAAAAATATTTCAACCATGTCAATGGTGGCTCTCTTTGGAAGTTAAGAAAGCATGAGCTTGAACTTCGAAGGTTAAATGAAGAAGAAGATCAAGGAAGGAAGAAAAATATTGCCTTCAAAACCAAGGTTCTCAAAGGCAAAAACCACAAAGAAGATTATGTCTCCAACGATGAAAACTTAAGTCTTATAATAAAGAAGTTCACAAATGTCATGAAGGCCAAAGGTAAAGGTCCGCTCAAGAGAAGTAGAAAGGAGAATCAAGGATCCTCCTCAAATTTCAAGTGCTATGGATGTGGAGAATCAATGCATGTCAAAGCTGACTGTCCAAATGCTAAAAAGAATGAGGAAAAGAAAGGAAGAAAAATTTTCAAGAAAAATACCTATATTGCTTAGGAAGATAATGACTTAAGCTCCTCAAACTCAAATAATTTAGATGAACAAGCACATTTCTGTTTGATCACCAACAATGAATCTTTTGGAAGCCAAGTAAGTGTCTCTGGCTATGATAATCATTATGATAATTGTATGACGCATTTCAAAAATCATGAATATAGTACATTAGATGTTGCTCATAAACAATTAAAATTTGATTTTAAAGATCTAAAAAATAAATTTGAAGTCTCTTGAAGAAGAAGAAATTTTGAAAAATAAAATTTCAATTTTCGAAAATAAAGAAATTACAAATGTTGAGTGTGCATCTTGTGAGACTCGTATGTTTGATATTGACATTCTTGAGAAACTAATTGAAGAAACAACAAGTAATAAAAGTTTTGAAAATTCAACATTTGAGAAAAAGGCTCTTAATAAAAACATGTATGCTTCTAAAAACAAGATTAAAAGTAAAAGAAACCATAGGGTATGGGTAGAGAAAGGAACAACTTATTCTAGGAACCTTAATGTTGTTACATGTTTTTATTGCATGAAAAAGGGATCATACCTCAAATATGTGTAACATTAAACATTGTGGTGTTCCAACTGGAAAGTATGCTTCGGTGCCTATTGTTAAATGATTTTGTTGTATCTCTTACCCTAAGGACCCAAACAATTTATCAAGGACCTAAAAAGTTTGTTCTTTTTATTTTTGTAGGAACCTTCAAAATCTAGAAAGTCTATGTTGTATCTTGACAATGGTGCTCAAGAGACATGATTGTAGATAAGAAGAAATTTGTAAATTTAAAAAGAAAGGAACAAGGCTTTGTTACTTATGGAGACAACAACAAAGGCAAGATCCTTGGAACTAGTGATATTAGTGGGGTAGATACATTGGAGATCAAGGATGTGTTACTTGTTGAAGGATTAAAGCACAATCTTCTAAGTATTAGTCAATTATGTGATAAGGACTCAAAGTAATATTTGTAACACCCATTTTGACATGTCAGATGTAATTTTATAATTTGCCAAAACGTCAACATAAAAACTCTGATACCATCCTATAAAATAGGAAACTTCACAAATATTTTGTCTCAAAACCACTTGCCAAAATTTTCATCCTAATGAAACTTTATCATCCAAAATAAAGCATTAACAAAATAAACCAAACCGATTTAAGACATCAAAACAAAACTTAATACAAATTTCTTCCAAGTTCAAAACTTAAAACTAGTCAAACTATTACATTTACCTTATTCAAAAGAAAATGCTTCGAAATGCTTCATAATAAAAACTCCCCAAAAGGCTTTCCCACGAGCTCCTCACAGTTATGTATCTCCACTAGCATCTACATCAACCTCTGCTCCCGTATAACACATGTTATACGATCATCACATAAACACAAACAATACACAAAACAAGGGTGAGCTAACCACATAAAACATAATACCACATTATTTTGCCAACATACAACTCACCTTGCATTATCACAATATATGCATAACTTCAACCATGATAAGAACCCATCACATGTTCCCAAACCTTTAACATATTACCACCAAGTAATATCAAACGGTATGACATTCTCTCATAACCAACAACACCTCCTGGAAAAATCCTTTCCTCTACTTTCCATAGACTTACAAGCAACAACTCTCCCCACTCAACAAAGCCTTGGATAAGAGCACTCTTGCTAAGCTCATACCAAAGCCTTATTGCTGAAAGAAACCCTTTTTACCCTGACTCAACAAAGTCCTTTGGGTAAAAGAATCATTCTTCCTTTACGGTTATCGGAGAATTCATACTATCTCATCGCATATGTACACATATACATATAATCATATAATGACACAAGCATTATTTTTTTGCACCTAATGATTTTAACATATAATACACTAGATATTCTGCACAAAATTTCACAGAAACAACAACCATAATTATGCACCAAAATTTTAAAGCAAAAATAATCATCACAACCAAAAACACTACAATAGTGCATGACATATTTCTCCTACTACAGACCTCTCATTGACGATCCCAACGGTCAAACCAAAGAGTAGCATGCTATGGATCAGCAATAAAAATTTTCAACTCAATTCAACTGTTAATGAATTAGAAAACTCAATTTTACCAAAACTACGTAGACCAAAAAAATACACACTCACAAGAATACGAAAATTAATGTCCTACAATAGTTTGTGACACATTTCTTAAACTATAGACCTCCAAACGAATATCACAATGGTCAAACTGAAGAATAACATATTATCAATCAATTGTCAAAATTGCGACTCAATCTAATAGTTAATGAACTGGAAAATCAACTTTTCAAAAATTGCACAGATTAGAAAAAACACACCTACTTGAATGTTAAAAACAGCATAAAAATACATATTTTCGTGGATAAAGTACCGATTCAACATACTAAACATCCAAAACATGCATAAAAAGAAATACCAACCATCCCATATCATTCCTATTAACCTAAAGTCAAATACACATCAAGGAAAACTCTTATACCAATATTTGCATGCTTCAAAATTACACACATTTACCAATTCTTAGAAAAACTCAAAAGGTACAATGTTGCACATATTTATCTTCATGCATGTTAACAAAACTTACCAAAAACTTACACAACCTATACTCACACTTCACTCTAATACTAAGCACTGACCAATTGGCACATAATTCCACCACTAATTATTTCCTATTCACATTCACAACACCAAAATACCAAATCCTCAAGCATCAATAGTACTGCAAATATTACATACCAAAAATTACCATGATCACAACCTATGACATACATGAACATGATCAATTATTAATCAACTTACCTCCCATGCAAATTCTTCCATCCAACACATTTTGCTTCTACCGAATTAAACATTACTCCAAAGGCCCAAAACTCATAATATCAAGCAAATTTCTCTTTCATACAATGATATTCTAAAACCATGAACTCCTCACCATATCAACGTAGGAATAACAAAATTTCTACTCAACCACAAAGTAAAATTTATCAATACAACATGAACACCCTAAAAGATGGAAATTCTACCTAAACCTAAATTTTCCTATGCATACATAATTCCACCAAACAAGGAAATTCCCAATTTTCTCTTGCATCAATATGTCTCTAACCCCAACAAATCACATCAACAACATTGCATCATTGTCTCATCATCAACTCATCCATACAATAAAAGAGACAAAAAATATTATAATCATCCGGAAGATACATCTTATCATCCTAACTTCAACCATTTTATAGAAAAGAAAAACATAGTTTCCTATACAAATTCCATATTTTCCCTTCAAAATATTTCTACACAGTTAGCCACAAAATAATAGCAATAAAGCTTAGCATCCCTTACCTGGAATTCCTAAAACAAGAGTTCTCTTCTTCTCAACTGAAAATTTCCACAGCTCCAAAGAAACTCTCCTTCTTCCGTTCTTTGCTTTAGCAAAATGTTTTTGATCACTCTCTCTCAAACCTACGTTGCCTCACCATCCAAAAATTAACTTAGCTAAAAACCTTCTATCTCCCCCAACCAACGTTAACTAATTTTGGTGGCACTAACAAATATTCTAACTAACCTTTCTCTTTTTATGTTTCATAAAAAAAATTAAAATTAAACTTTATATTAATAAAAAAATTAAAATTAAACTTAATATTAATTTGCACTTTGGACACCTTAATAAGTATTATTTTTTTGTGCCTATGACCAAAATCAACCAACCTACCTTCAATTTTTCACCTTCCAACGAGGACAAACAAAATACCAATAAAACTAATATTTTTACCTTTTACTCTAGCCAAGGTTCAAACACACAACCCCTAAGGCTCAAGAAAACACTCCTAACCATATAGACTATCACATTTATCTTATTAACCATACGCACAACAAACATTACAATAATATTCACACAATTAATGCATTCAAAATAAATTATAAAAATTTGTTATTTATTAATTTAAATAACACTCCTCACATCCATCACCACTCTTTTAAATAATAATTATTTTTCTTAGGTCTTACAGTATTTGAAAGTGACTATTGCACCATTTATCACAAAGATTCAAAGGAAATTGCTCTAAAAGGTACAAGGCACAATAACATTTATTTAATTGATCTTGATCATGCATCACCTAGGAATATTACATCTTTAATTGTTGAAGAGGAAAATCCATCGTTATGGCATAATAGAGTTACTCATATTCATATGTAACATTTGAATAAATTGATATATAAGGATCTAGTAATTGCTTGCCAAAAATGAATTTTGAAGAAGATAAAATTTGTCCAGCATGTCAAAAGGGTAATTTCAAAATGAATCTTTTGAAAAAATTTGTGAATAACATGGCATTACACAAGTTTTCTACAACTAGGACTCCTCAACAAAATAGAGTTATAGAAAGGAAAAATATATCTTTAGAGGAACTTATTAGGACTATGTTAAATGAATCAAATATTCCTAAATACTTTTGGACTGATGTTATAAGTATTGCTTGTTATGTCTTGAATAGTGATGAAGGCGTGACCACCACCACCACCTCCTTAGAAGCTCCCTCAAGAAGGATCACTAGAAGCATATCTAGAGGGGAGTCTTCTATTCCATCATCTTTATCTTTGTTTTGCATTTCTTTAGTTTGAATTCCCTAAGTTGGTTTAGAGTTGACTTGTTTTGGTTGACTTGTTGACTTTGACCCAAGTTGACCTTTTGACCAATATTAGATTAACTTAAACCAACATGCTAATCCTTGTTTGTCTTATTTTTGTATGTATTTAAGAAAAAGTAGAGCATGGCTAGGTGGCACATGATGATTGGAGCACTTGGATGATGTGGAAGAGAGAGGAAAGCAAAAAGCATAAAGCAAAAGTAAAAGTAGACATGTACCTTGTCTCCTTTTGCCTTTTTGGTTTATTCCTTAGAAGGCTACTTGGTCTCCTTCCTCTTTTGGCCTAGAATCCTCAAGGAAATGCATCCACCAATCATGTTCAATCATTTGGCGAGAACTCCATTAGCTTTAGGTTTCTAGGGTTTGCTTGTTAGTCCCATTTCATGTTTGTGTATTTGCTTAAGGACCCATATGAACTCCTATTTAAAGGGTGCTCCTTGTCTTGTAAAAGGGTTGATCATTTTGTTGCTAAACTATTGTGTTTCAACCTTTGTTTTTTCGTGAGCTCTCCTTCCTTGAAGTGAACTCACCTTTGCCTTATCTTGCTTGCAAGTGGCGGCACCATCACTCATCTCTAGGGCTTGGTTGGCTTAGATCCCTCCCTATGAGTGGCGTGCTTCTTTCATACTCCATCTTCTATGCTTTCCATTTTTAATGTTTCTTCTTTTCATTTCTCCATTAGTGTTGTTGAATTCATGTGTGTGTGTTAACTTGAATCCAAGAGCTTGAGAAATGAAACTTCACATCTAGATAGCATGCTATCTTAATGTCCAATGGGAATTTTCAACTTAAACAACTTCACCATATTCATAACTTTAAAAGAAAACAAGATAAGCCTTCATCAAATAGAATGCTCATTAGGCCAATTTCAAAAGGAAGAAAATGTTTTGTGTTATAATGGAACATTTAATAATTTTTGGATGTAAATGTTTTGTGTTATAATGGAAAAGAGAATTTGAAAAAATTGACTCTAAAGTTGATGAAACAATATTTTTAGGATATCCTCTTACTAGTAAGGCATATAGAGTTTTTAATAGGAGAATCTTAAATGTAGAAGGATCTATGCATATTGGTTTTTTATGAAATATCAAAAATATGTAAAAATGTAAAAAGAAAACTTTCAAAAACTAAAAAGTCTAAATTAACATTCCAACTACGCTTTTCAAAGAACTGTGTATGTAACCACTGATTGATTTCTCAATTTGAACAAGAATATATAGAGCAAGGATAACCTTATGGGATTCTTTTCATTCAAAAATATTTTTGTTCAATAATTTCTTATTTTTAAGAAAAATAATATTGTAAAATAAACACATTTTTTTTCAAAATTAATTAAAAATATAGTAAGAATATCGTAAGATGATAATAACTTCCTTACACACAATCAACTCTTGAATCCAACAAAATTGATCTTTGTGGACTTTGCATTTTAGTTTAAAGATTTTTCCATAATTTAAATTGCTCATTGTCGCATCCCATCGTAATTTAAATTGCAACATGTGTAAAGGAGATTTTTCATTATGGTATACATATTTATTTTTCATTTTTACCTATTTAATGATTATTTTTTAAATTAATATAATTACTTTATCAATTTTATTCTTCACATAACCGTTTTATAAAATTGATATTTTTTATTTTACCATTTTTTAAAATTAAAATAATTATCTATAATAAAATTGTAAAGAATATTTATATTTATATTTATAATTATAATAATAATAATAATTTTATTATTTTTTATTATCATAAAAAAAAATAGACATGCACATAGAACATGTGTTTTTACTAGTTTAATATAAAAGCAAAACCAGTTTTATTTAAATTCATTTTTATTATTATGAAATTTTTAAACATAAAAAAAGTTGGACATTTTATAGTAAAAAATTACCAAATAAATAATATAAAAATTTTCAAAAGGAAAAACATCATATAAATACTCATTACCGAATCACAAGCCAACTACAATAATGAGACTGCATTAAATCCAAAACAAATCTATGTTCATTTCCATTTTATAAACTGTTCAATTTATCTATCTTAAAATATAAAACTTTACCTCATTTAAACTTCAGTAGTATTGGGTCACTAAATTTGTGTATAATTTTATTAAATATATAATTTCAACTTCCTTGTTTCCCAATCCAATTTCTTAATCAAATATATAGGCAAGTAATTTCAAACAACTCGATATATTAATGATTTTGAATAGAAAATAATACGCGTTCCGCGTGCAAAAAGAAATCAACAAAAACTGGATTTCCTATTATTAATCCTCACGCTGCCAGCTGATGCCTGATTTGCTGCTCGATTGCTTCCAAAATTCTTCCGATTTGATTCCCTTGCAATTCTTGAACCAAACTACAACAAACATATATAATACAAACACAAATCAATCACTACCAACATATATAGTCATTCACTCATCTAGTGAAGCTGCACCCTCTCCTCTGGTTTGGCTATTATTTCCTGATACGCTACTTTCTAATAGAAATGCATATGAAATAAAAATAAATAAATAAAAAGTTTCCACTATACTCATATCAACGTTTTACAATGCATAAGCTCTATTGACAACTTGACATCTAACAAGAAATCTAGTGAAAAGGCAATGTCGTTCTTTTCACTTTCTAGTATATTTCCCTCATAATCCAAACAATTTGAGTTACCCCTCTATTTCTTCTTTATTTTATCATTTTCCACCGTTAAATCTAAGCAAAGACTAAGGTTGTGTTCGCTTGAAAAGATGAATTTTGAAAAAAGTGTGAAGATTGATTTGTGTAGATTTGAGTGGATGAATATGTATGTTTTTTTAAAGGATATAAAAGGTAAAGTGAGTGAATTTAAAGATAAATTTTGTGAAAATTAGTGAATGATTTGAATGATTGTAATAGATTAAATAAAAAATTATAATAAATAAAATATGAAAAATTACTAAAATACCCTCTATAATAAAATTATATCAAATAATTCTTAAATTAATAAAAATTATTATATTTTAAAAATTATTATTAAATAAATTTTAATAAAAATAAATTATATTAAATTATTATTATTATTTTTTTAATAATTACTATCACTTAAAACTATTATTAATATTATTACTATTAATTAATATATATATATATATATATATATATATTATTTAATATATCAATATTATATATATTATATATAAATATTATTATTAATAATTATAATTATTATTATCATCATACATATATTTTTGTAATCCGTCTTCGCAATTCAGTGCATTGGAAGGATTCATGCGAACGTGCCCCTAAAAGTGTCCTAAGAATGGAACAACTATATCCTATGCAGTGGATTAAAATTAGAATTAACCTACAAGATTTATATTTAAAAATTGTAACTCGTCAAATAAATTTTCTGTCCTTTGATAGTTTTACGTAGTTTTAGGAATTCACTGTGTTCTACATCAAGTAAATTCAAGTGTAAAGATTCATAACACACCTGAATTGCTCGTTTTGGCAGAACTGCTGCTTCATATAAACCAAGCAATTTGGCAACCTTCAAGAAATATATCAACTATGAGATTCAAGTTCGGGAATTCATTTTTGGGGGCCACTTCAAATAAAAAAGGAATTAACTTGGTAAATTTGAAAATCAAATCCGTGTAATCACCAGAAACAAGAACAGATCACTACTTTATCTTATAAAATATAAGCAGGATTGGGGGGTGTCAAATACATTCCACCGGTATACTGACACTGATGTAAAACATATTAAGGGAAAACAAATTTCCAGTCGGATCTACAGCAGAAGCTTTTCTTTTCTCGAGTATGGATTGTGGATTCAGTTTAGGCAACAGCAATTATCTCAAGGCATATAATTTTGCTCCTATTACGTTACTGAACACTCGTATCACTAGATTCTGCTCAGTCAAAGTTATACGAAAAGATCTTGTGCAAGTGTCGGTTCAGCCAGCCATTAAATGCCCAACAATAAAACAGTTGAAAAGGAGAAAAGTAAGCAAATCATCCAAACTCAAAAAGAAATAGTAATACCTCTCTTAAGATCTTTTTATCACCAACGCCGATAGGTTGATCAAGGTTGGCAACCTCCCACAACGGCATATTGAGCAGCAGCCTTATAACATCTTCATCCAAGAATGGAAATCTAGCCTAAAGGAAACAGGAGTAAAAATGGGGGGAAAGATAAATAACTGGTAGGTCCATATTGATTTTTTATAGACTTTGATTATTACCTCCTTCCCATTATCAGCAATACACCTATCATCTCTCCCTAAATTTCTTCTCCAAATTCTTTGCATATCGAGTCTCATTTCCTCGTGGAGCCCCAGCCAACTGATCAAAGCATAGTATGCCATCAATACATTAGACGATAATGCACATATATTCCAGTTAATCGGTACTATTAACAATCAGTTAACTAAGAATTTCAATAACATTGCTTCTCTTAGTAGAAAGGCATTAAACTACCACATTAAAAAAAGACAAATCTTCTAAATAAATTATCCATCAAGCACTGTCAGCTCAATTAATTCTTTAGGTCAAACATGTTTTCATCATCTAGAGATACAAGGGTCATGAGGTCCTTGAAATATTATGTCAACGATTTAGTCCTTCAATAATGTAAAGTGACATCAATTTAGTTCCCCAATCATGCACAATGTTGTCAAAGTTGTCCCAAAATTAGGATTAAAATAACATTTAATTCTCTCAACTTAAAAAATAGCAATTTGATGGCACTTTGAAAATTGAGAAACCATATCAAGGACAAATATTTTTAGAGAAAGAAAATTGCTAATGCTCGTATCTTAGGAGAAGAAATTAGAGGGGGTTTCATTATTTTTGGAAACAAAGTTTGCAGAACAAAATTTTAAATCTGAGTAAATTTCTTAAATTTTCATTGAATAATGCAAAGATACAAGAATCAACAATTGAGCTGAATACTATAAGATCCTAACTAAAACTAAAATGGACAAGGAAACGTTTTATTTATTAAACAAAGATGAAAGAATAAAAATTGATCTTATCATTGTTTATCATAAACATAAGGACAAGAATAGCACAAAAACACAATTTACCGTTTTCATATTAGTACCTTCCACGTCTATAACTTGTCCTGTGTCTCCCATACCCAGCACACTGCTCATCAGCACCAGAACCAACTAGAAGAATCTTTGCATTCGACTTGTACTTAATTCGTGCATGATCATTATCAGATATATTTGCATCAGATACCCATCCATTGCCACCAGAAGCAAGCCATAAAGCCATTCCAATATTAAGGTCCTGAAAAAGTAAGTGCAGACCAATCATTAAATAGAAATACTTAAGATGTTAAAAAACTCATCAGCATGGTTTTCAGTCTAAAATTTCCATTTCACCTCTCAAATGTTTCAGTGACTTTAAAATAAAAAAAAAATAAAAAAAAATAAAAAAAAAAGATTTCATTCAGCATGAAAACCAAGTATCCCTATAACTTCACCTAGTTTTAAGTTAAGTTCATATAGTTCAAAAACTTTTAAGAAGGTTCCAACAATTTTAATGTTCAGTACCTAAATCCCTAGAAACTGGCATAGTAAATTTCTGTTATTATGACTTGTCAACATCTGAATGTTTTTGTCAATTCTGTCTCTTTCTCTCTCTCTCTTCCAATGGATCTCGTTTTCCCATAATCATTTATCTCCAAATAACTAAATTGGGAAATGCTTCCTGTATCATAGACATATGCTATTGACTACCTTGATGATATGCATATCACTCAAATCAACCTAAAATAACTAGAAATGTATATACATGACAGAATAAAAATAGTAAATTTCAGATCCAGAAGATTAAGTATTACCATGTAGGTGTTGGCAGGATTTATGAGTGACACAACATGACTAGTTTCGAACACCAAGTCTGACAAGTCAGCATCAATTTCCACCAGTCTCCACCTGCAATTAGAAATTATAGCACCCTTTCACCTGAATATGATAGATGCTAAAAATAGATATTTCGACATAAAGAATATAGTAAATAGGTGCATGATCACAATAACCTAACTACATAAGAATCCAGTCTAATGACAGAATATATATATATATAATAAGTAAAATAACAGAATAAGAGATTCATCCTAACCGAGTAAGTGCGAAATGGAATGTTCATGAAGCCAAGAAAAGGATACCCTTTTTTATTCTCCTTAATACAGCCCAATGTTATCACTTAATTTGTGCAATTGACACTGAATTTGTTTTTGTAGTAAACATACCTAGCATATGCTCAAGCCTACACATGAAACTAAAAACTAACACAATAAATTTTGATATACAATTTACGCTTAACATAAGCATCATGAATTCATGAGACTAACTAATGGAGTGAAGAATGAGGAATGGAAATTGGATGGTAAGATTATTAGTTATATAAATCAAAGAGGATGAAAATTTTTTAATTTTTCAAACTTTTAGTATTTTGGGGTTGTTAGGACAACTTTATTGAATTAGGTCATTTGATTTTTCCAATTATTATAGAATGGGCCTAAAGCTTAACTCAACCCAACAAAACCAACTTATAAGATGAGGTACTTATATACTATAAGTTCATCATATAACTAGTTGATGTAGAATTTCTAACACACCCTATCATACTAAGGATTGGAAATCTTAAGGATGAGAAGGAGAGACCCGATAGCGGAGTAGCACGATAGGTCCAACAAACTTTGTTAGGATAAACTCTAAATCGATTTTTTACCATATTAAAAAGTGGACTTAAAGTCTAACTAAAACCCTACAAAACTCACTTATAAACTAAAGTTTGCACCACCTTATAAACTGCAATTTGGTTAGGATAGGCCCTAAATGACTCTCATGCCATACTAGAAAGTGGACTTTAAACCCAACTCAACCTACAAAACTGACTTGTAATGTAAGGTTTACATCCACTTATATATTACAATTTGGTCATTGGTCTTCTAGTAGATGTGGGATCTCCAACACCAATAATTAAGAATAACTTGGTAATCAAGTTGAAACTTGCTCCAAAGATCACTCATGTAAATTTACTACCCCCACCTTGTTATTGGGTAAAGTGTAACTCAGATGGAGCGGTCATTAACTATCCTTCTATAGCAAGGTGCGGAGGAATTTTCAATATAGGGCTGCGATTATATGTTGTTTTTCAATTTTTCTTTGATAACAAATAAAAGGGATGCCCAAATTTGAGGTCAGGCTACCTCCTAAGAAGAGATGAAAGAAGGAATGGGAAAACTTTTCTCTGCCTCCATTCAATGCACAGTACAGAATATATAAGACAATTGCTATTGAAAGATTCTCTATGCTACGTGGCACATAGGCCAAATAACAACACTGGAAAACTTAACAAACTTCTTCTAGAAGGAAAATGAGTCCTAAAAGCATATCAGTGAATGAAATCAAACCAACCAGCAGGCCTATTGACCATCCTCTTGGGCCTTGTATTTCTCGTTATTGGGTCACATGTAACAATACCATCCCCTTCGGCAAGGACCTTGTCCTCAAGGTCATATAAGGACTTGAGCTCACTCCAGTTCTCCCAAGATGTGTCATCGGGAGGCAACCCGTTCCACTGGACCAATGCAAAACGCATAGGAGACCCATCAACCACAATAGTTTTAAAATCCAAGATTGCCAAAGGAGTAAGGAGGGGATTGTTGTCAACAGAGTCTGGGGGAAGTTGATCAACGTGCGTTGGTGGGGGACCCTCATGGAACTTCAGCCAAGAGCAGTGGAATACGTTGTGAATTTTGGACTGCGAAAGAAGCTCAACTTTGTAAGCCACAGGACCAATTTTCTCTAAAGTTTGATAAGGCCCGTAGAAACGCTTTGCCAATTTGTGATACTTGCTTCCTGACAAAGAAGTCTGCTTGTATGGTTGAAGTTTAACATATACCCAAGAGCCTATTGGAAAATTCAACTCTCAACATTTCAGATCTGCATATTTCTTCATGCGTGCCTATGCCTTAGTCAAATTGTTCCTTAAAAGAGACAAAATTTCTTCTCTAGTTGAAAGGACAGAATCACACCCATCATTAGAGGAAGTGCCCCAATATACATAGGAATGGCGGTGGCTTACCATACATCACTTCAAACGGAGACAGACCCGATCCTGAATGAATAGATGTGTTATAATGATACCCAGCCCAAGGAAGATATTTGAACCACTGGCTGGGTTTGTGATGAACAAAAGCACGAAGGTATTGCTCAATAGTATGGTTCATGACTTCCGTTTGACCATCTGTTTGGGGGTGGTAAGAAGAACTCATTCAGAGTAATGTGCCACTGAATTTAAACAAGTCCGACTAGAAACGACTGATAAAGATGGCGTCTCTGTCCGAAACAATACTCTTTGGGAGCCCATGATGCTTGCAAACAATCGAGACGAACAACTCGGCAACTTTGTAAGCCGTGAAATTAGAGTGCAGTGCACCAAGATGAACAGCTTTGGAGAAGCAGTGGACCATAACTAACAAGACCGTATACCCATTGGAGGAAGGAAGACCAGAGACAAAATCAAGGGAGATGTCCTCCCAAACACCTATCAGAAGGGGTAAGGCCTGGAGAAGACCGCTAGGTTGCTTGGTATTGTATTTAGTCTGTTGACAAACGATGCATTGAGCAACAAAAGATTTAACATCCTTTGCCATAGATTCCCAATAGAAATTAGCACAAATGCGTTTCAAGGTTTTGTTGACACCTGCATGCCCCCCAATAGGAGTCTCGTGGAACTCTCTCAATAAGAGTGGAACAAATGTGGACTTGTTGCTAAGCCAAATTTTACCACGATACAAGAGTAGCCCATCTTGCAATTTGAATTAAGGATGGGAAGAAGGATCAGAAAGGCACTTATCACGCATAAGAATGAAGTCTGGATCCAGAAGTAGAGAGTCCTTCAAATCTCTTAAGAACACAAATTGGGGAATGGTAAGCATTTACAATTGACCCTGAGCTGGACATGGGGACCTGGAAAGGGCATCGACCACAATGTTCAATTTGCTTGGCTTATATTGAATATCATAGTCATACCCAAGTAACTTAACGAGGTAGTGTTGTTGTTCAGGTGTTTGAATAACCTGAGTGAGCAATTCCTTCAAAATCTTTTGATCAGTTTGAATGATAAAAAAATGTCCCAATAGATATTGACGCCACCTCTTCACAACGCTGGTGATGGCATGTAACTCACGTATATAGGCCGATAGTTTTGACAGACAAGGGCAAAAAACCTTGCTGAAATAAGTAAGAGGGTGATTATCTTGAATCAATACGGCTCCCATTGCGGATCTAGAAGCATTAGTCTGCACAATGAATGTTTTAGAAAAATCAGGCAATGCAAGGACAGAAACACTAGTCATGGCTGTTTTCAGTGCTTCAAAAGTCGTTTGAGCAACAGGAGACCAATGAAAACTTCCCTTTTTAAGTAGGTCAGTCAAAGGCAAGGCAATGGCGGCATAACTGGGGACAAACTTCCGATAAAACGCTATGAGACCCAAAAACCCACGCAACCCTTTGATATATGTTGGGGTAGGCCATTGTATCATCGCTTGGATCTTTGCAGGGTCAGGTGACACACCCCATTAGTAATGATATGTCCCAAGTAGGCAATTTGGGATTGAAAAAAAGAACATTTGTCGCTGTTGAACACCAATATATCATAAAAAAAAACGATTACCGACTTCCGCAATAGAGGCCGGAACATATCGTTCATTGTTGATTGGAAGGTGGCAGGGGCGTTACACAAGCCAAAGGGCATGACACAATACTCATAGTGACCGTCATGCGTGCGAAAGGCAGTTCTATGCACGTCAGAGGGTTGGAGGCGAATCTGATGGAACCCAGAAGTGAGATCCAACTTGGAAAAACAACGAGCAGAACCCAACTCATCCAGTAACTCATCCACGGTGAGGAGAGGAAAACGATCCTTGATGGTGAGGGCGTTCAAAGCACGGTAATCAACACACATGCGCCAAGTACCATCTTTCTTTTTCAGTAAGAGCACAGGCAAAGAGAAGGGGCTAGTGCTCGGTTGAATCCATTCAAATTCAAGCATTTTGCGAACCTGTTGTTCAATTTCGAGTTTTTGAGCATGTGGATATCGATAAGGACGAACATTGACCGGATGAGAATTGGGAAAAAGAGAAATGGCATGATCAATTCGTCGTTGGGGAGACAAGGAGGAAGGTTATGTAAACAGGGAAGAATAAGATGTGAGCAGGTTTTGCACTTCAGGATTGGGATGTGTCGGTGGAGAAGACGATACAGAGTTAGGAAAAACAGTGAGGGAAAATATTTGAGTTGTATTGTCTGTGCGAGCCACCCGTTTAAGCTGATGAAGGGAAATACAGGCAGGTTGGGGACCCAATTCCCCTTTAAATTCAATGACAGTTTGATGGTGAACAAACTTCATGGTGAGAGCCTGATAGTCCATCAACATGGGCCCTAATTGTTTTAACCATTGGGCCCTAAGAACCACATCTGAACCTCCCATATCAAGGACATACAAATGCACGTGGAAGGAATGCCTCTGAATAGATAAATCCACCGCTGGATGTAACTCTTCACCACTATCGACCAAAACTTTGAGAGGTGTGGTAGGAGATTGGCCAAACCCAAGGCATGGGCCACCTGTTTCTGGATGAAATTATGAGTGCTACCTCCATCAACCAACACACAGATTGGGTGGGTGGCAATATAACCTCTAAGACGGAGGGTTTCCGAAGCTCTGGTTCCCGACAAGGCATGTAGGCTAATCTGAGCCTGATTTTCTGAATTGTCAACAGGCTGGGGAACAATCCCTGCATCAAGAACCCATTCATGGAAAGTTGGATTAGCCTCAGCAGTGGTGTCATCGACATCAGCAATGAGGAGGAGAAAACGAGCTGGGCAACGATGTGAACGAGAATATTTTTGGTGACAGTTGAAGCAAAGGCCCTTCTCACATCGATCTGCCATCTCAGCTTTGGTTAACTGTCTGTAACGTGGTTTTGTAGATGGCGTAGGTAAGAGAGGGGAAAGAGGTTTTGGTGGTTGAGGAGGGAGAAGAGGTTTAACTATACGAGTGAGTGATGGAGAGGGCCTGGAGATGAGTAAACAGGCTTAGCACGCTGAATGCAAGAGGAATCCCAAAGTTTTTCTTCCTGTAAGCGAGCCAAACCAACCGCTTGGGATAGAGTCGAGGGTTGTTGCGCGACCCCCTCATGACGAATGTCGGCCTTGAGACCTGAGATGAAGCAGCTTAACAGAAAGGATGATGGTAATCCGGTCACACGATTCACGGCCTCGAAATCAGTGAGGAAGGCTGAAACAGAAGTCGTTTCGGTGAGCTTGAAAAGTTTCCCATGGGGCTCATCGAAGGCGGTGGGTGCAAAGCTGGTTTCCAATGCGTCCAACATATGCTGCCATGAGCAGAGCTGCCCATTACGATACATCCACTGAAACCAAGCCAATGCAGGTCCATCAAGATAAAATGACGCAACAGTAATGCGCTCCTACTCTAGGGTGTGATGGTAGTCAAAAAACTGGTTTATTTTAAAAATCCATCCCAGGGGATCAATACCATCGAAACGCGGCACATCTAGTTTAAGAAAATGACGTTGACTGGGATTGTGGGTGGGGGAAGACGGAGGGGAGGATGGGGATTCCAAGAGAGAAAGATGATTGTTCATGTCGATCATTTGTGTAGAATAAAGGGACATTTGGTTGAGCAGGTCATCTAGTTTATCAGAGAGATTTTTGAGGTGGGTGCTGTCAGCCATGGGATGGACCGAGTCTCTCAACGAGAGCACCAATTGATAACAAATAAAAGGGATGCCCAAATTTGAGGTCAGGCTACCTCCTAAGAAGAGATGAAAAAAGGAATGGGAAAACTTTTCTCTGCCTCCATTCAATGCACAGTACAGAATATATAAGACAATTGCTATTGAAAGATTCTCTATGCTACGTGGCACACAGGCCAAATAACAACACTGGAAAACTTAACAAACTTCTTCTAGAAGGAAAATGAGTCCTAAAAGCATATCAGTGAATGAAATCAAACCAACCAACAGGCCTATTGACCATCCTCTTGGGCCTTGGATTTCTCGTTATTGGGTCACATGTAACCTCATCATAATTCTCTGAACCTGAATTACTAGGGATCATGCATGCTACTGAGATTGCTTGTCAGAAAATTGGTTTAACCTTTGGATTGAGAACAATTCTACTAATGTAGTAACAGCTATTTCTACAAAACCTTATTCAGTGGAGACTTCAAAAAAGGTGGTCATTACTACTGGTGTTGATTTTTCTGAACACAGACTTAATTGGTCTTACTTTAGATTCTAATAGCTTTTCTATGGGTTTGAGCAAGGTCCCCTCATTTGTATTGTTTTCTTATTTTCAATACAAATTTGAGGTATGCAAAAACTCATTGCTGTTGATTAGAGTATCAACCTAGTTCAGATAGTAATCAACGTCATCCTTTTGCATACTTATTTTCATAAAAAATTGAAATTTTCTCATTCAAGGATTGTTGTATAATAAAATATAATTAATTTAAGGTTCAATTAAGTATCAATACTATTTGTCTCACTTACATCCCTACTCTGTTCGTCAAAGGCCTCCCATTTAGTGGACAAGAAGGACAAGGGGTGCTGGGGAGGAGTCAATCAGTGGGTAATTAGTTGGGAGAGATTAGGCTCTTGAACTCCTAGTGAGCTTGTGGTCTCTCTTTCTGTAACGATGTCTCTTTTTCCTTTTCATCTCTGTTTGGGAACATTTCCTAGGATTTACAGCAATCTTTTTGTATAGATTTAACCACTTCTATCATTATCTCACTAAAAAGATATTTCAGATCATATTTAATACCCCCACTACAATGGAAAATACATTATCCTTAGTGAAATATCTTTCTAACAGCAGAAAGATATTCCAGACCATTTTCTTTGCCCCACATAACAATAGAAATTTCTTTCAGACCATTTAACAGGAAATAGTTTCCTGCTGAAATATTTAATCTGATATTAAGTAAAGTTTCCTCTATTTTTTCAAAATTTTCATACCAACTAAATTGGTAAAGTCAACACTATAAGCCTAAACTTAATATTACTCAACATATACTTGAAGAACAGACTAATTTAGATAACAATTTAGCATTGAAAAGGAGAGAGAGAGAAAAAGGAATTTATGCATTCAAACAAAAAACAAATAAATAAACAAAGGAACAAAAAGATAAACAGATAGAAAAACAGTAGATAGCATACTTCCTGGAAGGTGCAACTCTTCTTAGTTCACTCAACCCTGCTTTTGCAGATTGTCTATCAGGAGCTAAATGACCATCAAAACTTACATTAAGTAGATCGATTTCATCTGTCAATCCAAAATATATTAAAAAACAGATTAACAGAAGGCTCTCAAATTGGAACATGTCAACTCAACCAAGTCTCTTACTTTATACATCTAAAAACCAAAAAAGAAACTAATAAAGTTTGTATCATATAAATTATAATCAACATTAGAGTTGGCAAATTAAGTCAATTTAGAAGCACTCACAATTGGGATCCAGGCATTTATCCAATAATGCTGCAAGTATCATGGAGTCCAGGCCACCTGAGAAAAGAATTGCAACCGGAACAAATTCCTCTTGTCTGATACCAGATGTCACTGCCTATGCAAACAAATCCAAAAAGTCCTATCATGTGTACGAATAACACTATCAAGTTTCCCACACATTGCGCAAGCACATTAAATTTAATTAAATATTATAAATAAGAAATTCAAAGAGAAAGCTATATGTTTTCACTATTAGATATGAATAAATTAAAAAGAGAAAAATTTTCGAATTCAAGAGGAAACTATAAAAATAAACCATTTAACAAACATAATTTTTTATATGAAGTGCAAAATTTTTAAAAATCAAATTTGTTAAGTGGACTTTAAACTTAACTCAACCCACAAAACCGACTTGTAAGATGAGGTTCGCACCCACTTATATATTGTGAATTGGCCTTATCTCTAATGAATATGGGACTTCCAACACACCCCCTCATGTCGAAGTATATACATCTTGTGCATGAGACTATACATTAATGGGTAGTCTATAGCGACCCGATAACGGATAGAACAATATACCCAACAATATCAAATTTCGCTATGATAGGCTCTAACCAGGCTTGAATATAATGAAAAACTAGGTATAGGATTAATCTCCCTTCGTTAGAAGATACACATAGGATATTGTATTTATAATAAAAAAAAATATGGGCTACACCCAAAATACAAATAATGATAGAAAAGAAATAATAACATAGAAACAAAATATAATAGATAAAAGATAAGATATCTAACAAAATTCAAATTAGATTAGGATTTGTTGAGATATTTTAGGAAGTTTTAGAGTTTATTCTGTAAAAATATTTTAAGAAGTTTCTGATTTTATTCCTATTGGTTTTAATTCCGTATATTGGTTGGATCTTGGTTTTATTACTAGCATATCAATCCCACAATCTCAGGGATTTGTTTCCTAGAACAACCTATGCTCGTTTCTTAAATTTTCCATTCAATATATGTGTATATATCATAAGTCATGAGACTCAATAAGAGTGATAGGTTTGGTATAGTATATAAGAGAAGAAATAAATAAGGGAGTTGAGATTAAAACAGACAAAATATGTTTGAGGGCTTAATTTATCCCCTCTACTGTTCCTGATATTTATATATATGATGAAGGAGATACAAAGAAATTGAAACATTAAAGGCTGCAACTAGGTGCTAGGTTAGAGGTTATCCAACACTCAACCTCCTAGCTTACACATCATGATTGCCTAAATATATTAATTACTTCTACACTCCCCCTCAAGCTGGAGCATACAAATTGTATGTACCTAACTTGGAACAAATAAACTCAATTCGAGGTCCTCTTAATGACTTGGTCAACATGTCTGGGAGTTGGTCATTCGATCCCACAAACTCAGTACATATTTCCTTTGCCAATAACTTTTCACGAACAAAATGACAGTCTATTTCTATATGTTTTGTTCTCTCGTGAAACACTGGATTTGAAGCAATGTGG
>Ga0214542_1004009_pt1 | contig 29506 bp, 10 predicted proteins | sample CNSS1metaG_FD_160096 | JGI IMG/M metagenome (GOLD analysis project Ga0214542, IMG submission 160096) | Root nodule microbial communities from cowpea collected in UCLA plant growth center, Los Angeles, California, USA - CNSS1 | ecosystem: Host-associated > Plants > Roots > Nodule | place: USA...
CTATATATATATATATATATATATATATATATATATATATATATATATAGATATATATATATATCCAAGAAAATCTTATCAAAATGGGTAATGATACTTTAACCCTATAAAACTTACCCAGTTTTTACCTGGTGACGTGTCAACTGATGTGGAACTTTGGAGTTCAGTTTTGAAAAAGAAAAATTGATGCTTATATGACATTTTGATGAGACCGCTAAAATTGAAAATAGATTAGGGCGTGTGACGGGTTTCGTTTTCATTCATTCCTCCGTTAAAACACTCACCTTTCCCTCACCGTCATCTTCTACCTCCATTCATAAAAAATGCAGAGGCGGAGTAAGACCTAGCCCTATCCCTTTCACCACAAATCAGCCGCCACCTCTCGATACAATATTTGTGGAACCGCAAAAGTGCTTTCAAAGGTGGAAACCGCAAGTTGTGCACTTCGTTACTGTCTACAGCCGCACCAGCGAAGCCTGTTGCTGTTAGAGTAGTGGTTGGTGTGGTCAATGTTCCCTTTTCTTGTTTTACGGGAAATCCCTTTCTTCTTCTCATTGTACACACTTACCCACAATCGCATTGATTCCTCTGGCGAACACTGCTACCAGCGTCGTCGTTTGCCATCACCGCTTTGACGGGACACTGCTATGACGAGAAACTCCATTGCCACTGCTTCGACGTTATTGGTAAGTTTAATTGAAAAAAAAAATTATTTAGGGTTATGATTTTTGTTTTGAAACTTTTTAATTGAAAACAATCACAGAATCAGAATTGATAGAGGGCAAATCCAATGGTGGGAAGCAACGACAAGGTGGCGTTAGAGAGTAATTTTGAATTGTGCAACAGGGGCTCGTGCTTGGAGCAACGTCAAACCATTGGGGTTTGATGCAGGGATCTAAAGCGGTGTAGCTCACTTGGCTCAAATATTATGGTGTGTATTTAGGATTAAAATTAAAATTACTACGTTGTTTTGTTTCCTTCGTTATGAATATATGCATGCAGCTTCTGCAAGACACTGAGTGACATTTCATTGGCCACTTAAAGAAGCCCTCTCCATCTGCTCTGTCATTGCCTCTATTGGTTCTTGTTCTTTCTTTTGTTCATTGCAATGCATATATCATCGGTGTTTCCTTTGTGGTGATTATGTATTGATCTTGATTAGATTTTGAAAAGTGGATCTCATTGTGGTATTAGATATTGATTTATATTTATTAATATTTTATATTCAAATGTTTTTAGGTTCTTCTTGTGATATTTGTTTGGAATTAATCCTTATTCTCATGTTAAGAACAGTGGTCAATATAAGTAGATAAAGTGCATTGAAGAGGTTTTAAGCACTGATATTGTTGGTTTGATTTATACTGCTGGAATTCTTTCTTTGGTTATCATGCAAATGGTCATACTAGTTAATAAAAATTACTAGCAATTCTGTAAGAATATGTGTTTTCACATGGCACCAAAACTTTGTTCTTAGTACGTGATATTTTTAGTTCTTGATATTTTTATAATCTTATATTTCTTGCAGGGACCTATGCTTAAACATGTTAACTGATCCACCCCAGACTCAATACAAAATTTGGATAAGCTAGATTACATGTAAGTGATGATTTGATTTACTCACCAAAAGATTAGATAAAAAGTATCACATAACTTGTACACAAGTACTAATATTCGCAAAATTGGTTGCTTTTTTATTTATTGGTTTAATGTAGGTTTTTGACATAATTCTCTGAGTGGAGGAATTCAGGGCTGGATGTTGAGTTTCAAAAATAACATGTTCGCATATTTTCTTTATTTTTGTTTCATGAATTGCATAATTTAAAAGCTTTACTAAATTACACCTTATTCAAATATCTTATTCCAATACTTGGTCCTTTGTACTATGTGCTAGATTCAAATTTCACGTTTCATTATTTTCTACTTTCTTTTTGTTTCATAAAGTTAGATAATGACACTTACAAGGTTATTATCAAATTAGTTAATAGCTTTAGACCATAAATGTCTTTCTAGCCTAAACTTGGTTCTTTGTGGATTTGTGGGTTCATTTGGCACACTTGTCATCTGCATCCATTTTCATTCTCATCATTTCATAGTCATAATATATACAATCATAACATATCCATTTGGCATTAGGATTTTAATGAAGTATTCGTATGATAGTTGAATCTCTATGTTGGAAAAGTTATCATGTTGGTAATGATGCATCATGGCCTTGGCAATCATGGTGTGGTAGTTGAACATTATGATAGGTTGTTGGAAATAGTCTAATGAGTCTGGACAAAAAAAAAAACAGTCAATGAAAATTTTACATTCAAAGTTACACAAAATCATTAATAAAAAGTCACACAAACTCGTTAATAAAAAATTACACATTTCAAAGATCATCTCTCTACCACAATATCAGTCACCACATTAAGTGCTTTTTTGTTTACAAGTATGTGTTTTTCTTTGTAAGATTTTGCAGACAAGGATGTCCTCATTCAATTACACATGATTATGAATGAATAGTTGATTGTGAAAATTAGAAGAATACTAAAATTTGTTTATTTTTTGTAGGTAGGAGAATAAAGGCATCCGAGACTATAAGTATGTGAGAGAAGGAAGTGAATGAGTTTCTTGCCTTGCAACAACATGGCCGCACTCCCTCTAACTTGAGTTTTTTATGTTTTAACTTGGGTTTGCATGTCTTTTTTCTTCTTCTATTCTTAAAATGTTTCCCTCTGAATGAATAATTGTGGTGATTCAAGTTCAGTTCTTTTCTTTCAACCTGCTTGAAAGAAACTCTAAACCAATATCTAGATCCAATAAAGGGGTTCTTATTGTAGCTTAATTGGAATGATCCTCAGTGCAACATTGTCGTGTATTGCTGAGAGGGACATAAATGCTTCGCAGATAAAACGTAACAAGGATCTTATTTTCATTGTTCTGATTGAGTGTCAAAATATACAATTTAATGTAATTTTTTATATGCATAAATAAATATCCACAAAGCATACAGAAAAGGTGATGAGAAAAATATAATTAAATTGTAATTAAAAGACCTTATATAAAAAAGGAACACTATCAAAATCAATTGTCTTTATGTGTATAATTATGTGTCTTTATTAGTATGAAATTTTGTAAAAATAACATATCATTGAATTTTTTAGGAAACCATTGGCTGAAATTAGAAAAAAATTAAAAGACATTGGTAAGAAAGGAAGACATTTAAAAATAAATTGTCTTTATGTGTACAAATGTCTTTTATCCAATGGGTATCAACATTGTCATTAAATTTTTTTTACCAAAATGGGATCTCATTGACTTACAAACAAATAAACATTTACAAAAAAAATTGTTTTTACATGTACATGTCATGTCATGGTATGTGTTCTCACAACATTAAATGGTTACTCCCAATACGCTATTAATCTTGATTAGTTGCTTAACGAACTTAAGTAACAAACGTAAGTGTCTTTCTGTGGATAAATATCTGTCTTTTTTTCTTTAAGATTTTGTACACATTGGTTGTACTCATTCAATTAAGTATTAGTTGGTTGTCAATTAAGTATTAGTCGGCTGACAAACTCAACGTCCAGTATCAGTAACAAACACGTAGATCTCTTCCTATGTACAAACATCTATCTTTTTCTATGTAAGATTTTATACATATGGTCGTCCTCCTTCAATTTAGTATTTCCAATAACACTAATTTTGGTTACTTCCAATATACTATTAATTTTTATATGTTGTTTGACCAACTCAACGTCCATTGATACCACAAAAGCATATTTGAAAGGCTACTTTCATACCATAGTAAGTGTCTTTCTGTGTCTTTCTATGTACAAACATTTATCTTTTTCTTTATAAGATTTTGTACACATGGTCATCCTCATTCAATTGAGTATTTCTAATAACACTAATTTTGGTTACTTAGTTAATTTTTATAAGTTGTTTGACCAACTCAACGTCCATTGATACCACAAAAGCATATTTGAAAGGTTACTTCCATACCATAGTAAGTGTCTTTTTGTGTCTTTCTATGTACAAACATCTGTCTTTTTCTTTATAAAATTTTGTACACATGGTCGTCCTCATTAAATTGAGTATTTCCAATAACACAAATTTTGGTTACTCGCAATATACTATTAATTTTTATAAGTTGTTTGACCAACTCAACGTCCACTGATACCACAAAAGCACATTTGAAAAGCTACCTCCATACCTTATACCATAGTAAGTGTCTTTTTGTGTACAAGTATAAGTCTTTTTCTTTGTAAGATTTTGTACACATGATTGTGCTCATTCAATTCAGTATTTCCAATAATACTAATTAGTTACTCTCAATATGCTATTAATTTTTGTTAGTTGTTTGACCTACTCAACGTCCACTGATACCACAAAAGCAAATTTGAAAGGCTACCTCCATACCACACCATAGTATCAATAACAAACGTAAGTGTCTTTATGTGTATAACCATCTATCTTTTACTTATTAAGATTTTGTACACATGATCGTACTTATTCAATCAATTATTTCCAATAAGACTAATTGGTCACTTCCAATATGTTATTAATTTTTATTTGTTGCTTCGCCAACTCATTCGTTCAGTACTATCACAAAAGCACATTGTAAAGGCTTACTCAATACCATAGTACTAGTGAAAGACATAAGTGTTTTTCTATGAACAATTATCTTTTTTTTTTCGTAAAATTTTGTACGTGTGATCATGCTCATAGTTCTCATAACAGTAAATAGTCAATCCCAAGCATGCAATCAAACAAAAGCAAATGATTTTATATAATGTTATATATTGAAAATGGTTATTAAAAATTAAAAATCAAAATATAAAATCATACTAGTGATTGACTATTCAAACATATATAATAAAATTCAAATACAATTTTTCTCTTAAACCAAGTAGAAGTAACATTGTACCCAAGCTAACACTAATAAATATAGATAAATATAGATAAATATACTAAGGGTTGTTAGTTACCGATGATTTTCTTCCTTCAATTGAAGTATTAGGAACACTTGAAAAATCACTTACCTGTAAAAAAAAAAAACAAAAAGAACAAAAACTTATTAGTAAATACAACTAAAATCACAAATATACAAGTCAGTAAGAAAAAGGCTAGAAAAAAAGTAAAATGTTCTTATATGCATTATAACAAATATTTATACTAATAGTCTTTTTTTCTTCACAATAAACCCAATTTAGTTTCTTCCCGGAGCATGTAATCATTATAAGACTTCAAAAAAATATTTCTTTAATATTCAATAATAAATACATAGACAAGACAGTACCTAAGTTGCAATCTAGGGAATAATTATAACTTTATTTTGTTTTCATTATATATATGTATGCAATGTGTAGTCATATTCCAATTACAATTTTATGCACTGGCATGCTGCAGCTCATCACATATAATAGTGTAAGTCTCTTTATTGTTTCTTCTAAGACTCTCATTGTAATAATATTATAGTTTTAAATGAAAAAACATATATCCTTTTTTCTAAAGCTTCTGCCACACATATTTAATAGAACAAGTACTAAAAAATAACATCATGAAATAGTAGGAGATACAAGAGAGACCTATGAATGTCTTTTGTTTTCATAGCAAATATATGCAAGAAACCACACCTCTGGTAGCATATAATGCCACATAAGAACAACGATTTTTCACACAACTACTCCACCCTTTTTACTGGTTTCACCTATTTTTTATCTTGACAACACAAGAATAGGTAGAACCCTTGGCTGAACCATTTGCCTTAAGCCACCTAACTAAAGCATGAATATTTTTCACAGCACCTCTCAAACATACATAATTAAAAGAAAAGTTGATTAGGTCATTCAATCTATCCTACAATTAGAGAATTAATGTGTATTCAAACAGTCAAATTTGAAAGACTATGTTGGGGACTATGTTGGGCATCCAATAGTGAGACATTACATTTTACCCTTCCATCGGTGAGACATTATACTCAATTTGAACCGGTGGCGGAGCTCTTTAGGAGCTGGCGGGAGCCACAGCCTCCCAAATATTTTTCAATTTTTTTATTTTTTCAATTTATTTTAAATTACATGTTTAAAATTTTTTAATTTATATATATATATATATATATATATATATATTATTAAATTTTTTAAATGATGTTTATCTTTTTAAGTTAGGTAATAATATATTAAAAATTTAATAAAAATTAAGTTATGTATTTTTTTAAAGTATAATATTTAATGTTAATAAATAATAAAATATAAAATTAAATATAATAAAGAAAAAAAATTATTAAGATAATTTTCATTTTCTCTCTTCTGAGTTTTTCATATGTTGTACCCATCTCTCACTTTTACCTAATTAGTTTTATTATTGAAGAAAAAAAACAAGTTAAACAGAAACTCATTATTTTTATCCTCATTTTTTAATCTTTTCTTTTATTTTTAAAGAAAAAAAAAAGATAACTTTCTCTTGTCTCACTTGGTAATGAAATAGCCGTTATCTTATGACATTTTGTATATTATTTATTTTTTATGAATATAGAAGAGTAAGTAATATATTATGTGATTTTTTTATAGACAATTTTTAAGTGTACTTGATTATCATAATTTTTTGTAGTAGTTATGTCTCTTAATGTTTGATTAGATTATGATAAAAAAATTAGTATTAAATTTATTTTTTAAATAAGTATATTGATGAAAAATAAAAGAATAAATTCATTTTTTTTAAATTGATAAAAGAAAAGTGAAGATCAAAATAGGACAATATCATTACTCATCGCATAACAATGAAATGAAATGCTTGTGATGACTTTTGAATCGATATGTACACATTAATAAAAGGCAAAATGAATATTTTGTAGATAATATGGTTATTTATATTGGAAAAATAATAGCTGAAAAATGTAGTTATAAGTTCTAGAATATAAAAAAATGATAGATAATCTTTAGATATGTGTCATTTTTTTTATAGTTATAGCTATACTAAATTATATATTCATTTTTATTGAATTAGTGACAGTAATATTAAATATATAAATTTTAAGTATATTATTTTGACTCTCCCAGAAATTTTGGTCAAGATCCACCGCTGATTTGAACTATCACAAACTAATTAACATACCTTTGTTGGTTGTATAAAATGGACAATATACAATTTTTAATTATTAAGAAAAAAAGCTTATTCAATTCACATTCCACAAATCACACCGGTAGGAAATTAATAGTTTTATTCAATCAAATTGATGCATCTCATATAGATGAAGAAAATTATAAAATAGAAACGAGCACGAAACTAACAAAGATAAATCCTTTACTGCAAAAGGAACTTGTTCTGTGAGCACAAGAGAAATGATAACTAAGCATAAAGCAGAGGGTTGTCTACCACCAGTGTGTATTCTTTTATCTGACAAATGGACTTTTAAAATATGAAGAAAGAAGATACATGTCTGCAAATGGAAAATATATATGTATAAGGAACATGAATATGACTTGAAAATTTCTACTTAGAATGTAAAGTTGGTCATTCATAGAATATATCCAATCATGCATCAAAGGACTAACAAACTTACAAGAATAACAATTAATTTGGCATCAGGGCTCCACACGGCTTGCATGTTTTCTCCTTCCCTCTGCAATGAATATGAATCTCTCTTGTACTTCTCCAATCTCACACTATGTTGAACCAACAAAAAAAAATCATAAACATTGTTAAGCCCAAATTCCTTATACCCACATTATATAAAATTAAAAATAAATAAACAAAATCCATTATACTGAAATTCAACTACCCACACTTCAGAAACTCACCTCCATCAAAATCCAGTTCACATTTTTGCCAAAAGGAAAAACTTGGAGTGTTTTCAGTGGGTAAGCTGGGTAAGCGTTGAACAACGAAGGAGAGAAAACAAATGGAAAATTTAAATGCTTTCTATCTTCACGTTTTGCAACCAAACGGAAAATTTAAATGCTTTCTATGGGTGAGCAGTGAGCAAAAAAGAAAGAGTAAAAACAAATGCAAACACACAAAAGGTCGACGATAAAACTTTCTTCTTTCAAACGGTCCTCTAAGGAAACAAAATTTTTCAGTAATTTCAGTCGTGAGGCTTCAACCATGACAAAGGAAGAAAGCCATCGAAGAACGAACAAGCAATAAAGGAAACAAAACCTAGTTCCTCTTTCAAATTTATCACGCGCCCTTTATTTTTATTTTTATTTTCTGATCCCGCGTATTTCATTGACCACATCAGCCATTCTAAAGTAATTATAAATGAAAAAGACAAATTACATTTCAGCTACTATGTAAGTATGTAAGTGGGTAAAAAAGAGGTCAAAATCGGTGGGTTAATATATCATTTCTCTATCACAAGAAGACATATAAGCAGTTATGCATCTGTTCAATTAATCAGAACACTCGCATCTATGGAGATATAGTATTTACAAAATTATGTTTTAAACTTTATTGTTAAATACATTATCAAACAAAATAAAATCAGTTAAATTTTACTGTTTACAAAGGAGGGGTTGAATAATGAAGAGAAATCTTTTTTCAGAAAGATTTTTAAAAGATAAATACGAACACACAATTTGATTCTAATTTTTACTAGTTCGAAAAAAATTTCAAATATTCTCATGGGCTTATTTAAGGGTATAAAAGACACAAACTATAAAATATATGATGCGAAAAATAATGAACCCTTGTTTTTTCTGCTTAAATTATAATTACTTATCTAAAAAAATCTTTAAAAGTTTTTTTCTATCTATTGAGAATAGTTCAAATATGAGTCAAAAAGTCTCATATTGATAGAATAGATAAAATTAAACATTATATAAGAATAAAGACGCATAACACCATTGTCTTTAGATTTTTTAGTAAAAGTGGTGTCAAATGTTTTATATGTATAAGATTAATGTCATATATCTAAAATCACAATTTCTCAATAACTACAATCATATATAAAAAAACATATATAACCCAACACTGATCAATATTACATCTCAACATATATGCAAATATCTAAATAAGATGACTAAATACGAAAATCCTAAAGTTAAATACCTAATGTAAAATAAAAATAAAGACATCTATTTATGACAATACAATAACTCATCTCAAATCGATTTAGAAAACTTGTTTGAAAATAATATTTTTCTAAATGTCTTTGTTTTATATTTAATTTAATTTTGTAAGATAAATAAAAAAACGCCAGTAACAGTATTAATTTTCTATCTTATTAATTATATAATTTATTTATTTACAATATTTTATATCTAATTTCTTTTTATGATTTTGTACTATACCAATTTATCATTTTTTATTCTAGATGCAAACTTGTTATTTTTAATTAACAGGGTTAACTATTTTCTTAAAACATAAACCTAAGTATTAATATATATTTGATTTATTCTAAAAAAGATACATTGTATTTAATTATGTATGTGTATTTTAAATGTTATAAACTCATGAACAAGTGCTTTATTTTAATTGTTAATATTAAAAAAATATTATAAGCTTTTATATATTTTAACTTTTAGTATTATAAAATAATGATATTATTTTATGTAACATATCGGTTAGTTTTTATCATTTTATTAACACTTGTTAGCTTATTTTTTCAATTAAACTTTGAATCAGTTCATTACAAATCCGACTTTATAGTCATTGGTATAAAGTGATGTGATGATATGTACTTTATTAAGGTAAACGTAATACCCACTTTTAGTATTATTAAATATAAATTGTGTTAATTATTTTCATGCTACCTAAAATTAAAAATACAATTATTTTTAGTCTTAAATTTTTGAGCGTAAACAATTTCGATATTAGCACGAAACACATTTTAGAGAATAACATAAAAAGTTCCAAACGACTTCACTGGGGATCGAACCCAGAATCTCTGGTTCCGTAGACCAGCGCCTTATCCATTGGGCCATGAAGTCTTTGTCGAATATTATTTTTAAATTCGTTATTTAATAACTTTACCTGAAGAACTGATTTAATTGACAACCATGTTTTCCACCTTCGAAATCACAGATATACTTTATTTGGTCCTTTGAAATAAATGCACTTCGAAATTATGAGTAGTGAAGGAAGATTTCACAATTTTTTTAATATCTTTATAAATTATTATAAGTATGTGAAATATACAAAAGAAAAAAGGTTTGAATAGAGTGTTAGTGTATAATAAAAAAAAAACCTTTATATTTTAAAAAGCAATTTGCAATGATAATTAGGTTCAAAATCTCGTAAAATACAAAGAAAAAGTAGTTTATTTTATAATAATTCATTCGATCTAAGTGACACCTTAAAAATAATTTTCTAATCAAATCAATTTTTAGTGTAAAACCGTTACCTTTCATAGAGTTTTATTATTAATAGTCGTCTAACTAGTCGTCAATGATGTATCATCTAACATGTTTATTAGTTGTCATACAATTAGAGACAATTTTACATGTATTAAAATAGTTACGTTGCTCATGAATTACAATTTTTTAAAATAAAATTCATTAATAAGAAGGATAGTACGGAGGAGTATAACAAAAAAAAGTATATATTTTCTCTATAGTCAAGGCAACATTCATCTTCCTCATCGATGTGAATCTCCACCTACACTATTGTTTATTCTATGTATCACACATTCATAACAAAAACAATCACAAACACAAAATACAGGATAAGTCAATTTCATAAGTCAACTTGTACATATAAGCATGTATAGGACAATAAACTTAACTTTATTCTTCAGACCATACACATTCAACAATGCACATAATCATTTATCAAAATGCATTTATTCATTAAAATATGACCTACTTCTGAAAGACATGTGTGTTGAATCAGAGATTAAAGACTTTTGCACCTACCATTAGTTCTAAGCAATAAATCTTGGCTACCTGCCTAGACTCTTCTAGCCCTATTACGAAATTGGCAAGTGCACCAAATCCCACCTTTTGTAATAAGTCTAGATTTTGTCGCAAACAAGTTTAAACTTGAATAATAAAAATTTTATGTCTAGCAATTTTTATTATTAAGTTCACATTAACGAACAATATTATGATGTTATGAAATACCAATGTCTACATCTATATCTAGCATGTGAAATACATTAGTTGTTCTATCCTATTCAAGTTTCCCAAACTATTTTTTGGATAAGTAAGTACTCTCAACTATGCACCATATCTAGAATATGCAGTTAAAGATCATAATCATGTTTACCCAAACTATCTTTTGGAACAATAGGTACTCTCGCATGTGCAACATATTTAGATTATGTAGTTAACAAGAATATAACACAACGGGTTATAGAGAAGAATTAGATTGAATGGTAAATCACAAAGAATTAAAAATACATTATGCCCAACCCCATTAATGAGGGAATTAGTTATTTCTACATATATTAAATGGAATGCGCTTCTACCATCAAAGTGTTTTTAGATTAAGTGTCTTTATTTTTTTCTCTCTCCCCTAAATGGGAGGTTCCCAAAAAAGGATGTTGTTTTTCATCTTTGCCAAGCGCCTTTTATTTACGACTGGACATACAACTTTGTATACTTGATCCGGTGCTTTTAATCTTTTAAAACTCAACATTTTTTAGATATTCTTCAAATATTCTTCTGATTGTAATCGGAATAACCAACTTGATAGATAATTGATAGGTTAAATTACTCTTTCGGTCCCTCTATTTGTCAAAATATTTTAGTTTAGTTATTAAGTTTTTCGTTATCTCAATTTGGTCCTTATTTTCTTAAAAAGGATTCAATTTGGTCATTGCCGTTAATTTTGACCAGACGGTGTTAATGTCAACGCCACATGTCAATTTCTGTTTTTTTTTTCATTTTCTTTAATTTTTTTAATTTTTAATTTTTTCACGTGTCACTTCACAATTGTGCCACGTGTCAAAATGACTCAATTTGGTCCCTATATTTGTTTTTAGTTTCAATTTAGTCCCAATTTTTGTAAAAATGAAGCAATATTGTCCCTCCTTAGATTGACACTCAATTTAATCTTTGTATACAACTTATGATGATATTCTTAATAAAATTGACGTTTTATTAAATATTTGTAGAAATATTTTTAAACAAGTTTTTTTTTTAGTTTTATTATTAAACAAAGTTAAACCCGAATCTTAATTTAAAAAATTAACAATTTTGTCATCATATATAAAGGCATCAAGTGTATCATATTATACAAACTTAGTGAAGATTAAAAATCAAATAACTTGTCACACATAAGTTTAGGAACTACATTTCAAGTTCAAAACAAAACCAAAGTCTAATGTTTTGTATAGAATTTAAAGTTAATTTAAAATATTTATAGAAATATTTAATAAAAACGTTAATTTTAGTAAAAATATCACCATAAGATTTATAAAAAAGTAAATTTAGTGTCAATTTAAGAAAGAAAAATATTACTTCATTCTTACAAAAATTGGGACTAAATTGAAACTAAAAACAAATATAGGGACCAAATTGAGTCACTTTGACACGTGACACAACTATGAAGTGACATGTGTAAAAAATTAAAAAAAATTTTAAAAAAATTCAAGAAATTAAAAAAAATCAGAAATTGACACGTGACGTTGACTTTAACACCATCTGGTCACTAACGGTAAAGAACAAATTGAATCATATTTAAGAAAATGAGAACCAAATTGAGACAACGAAAAACTTGAGGACCAAACTGAAATTTCTTGACAAATAAAGAGACCAAAAAGTAATTTAACCTAATTGATATTGTTGATAATCTTTAAATATTTAGTACTTCACTTCAATAATAACCTTAAAAATATTCTTTAATCATCAAAGATTTCCTTTTATCCAATAATCTTGAAAATATTCTTCAAATCTTTAAAAATTTGATCCTAATCTGCAAAATATAAAACAAATACTTATCATTTCCAATTTTATTAAATAAAACCTAAAATAACATAAAACGTTAAAAATAAACAAAATAAAAACATTATAACGTCAATTATCACAACTTAGAAACTAAGTTCTGCTCTTATGATAATGTCAATTATCAACTTCTATACTAAATTAAAATCGTACGAATCCCAAGTCAAGTTTAACTTGATGCATTCAAAAACACTATTTACTAGCTAAAAGCATATAGATGATTTGTTTAATAATGCAAACAAATATAACTTTCTACCCAATTTAAATTTAATTACACTACAGAAGTGATTCATGTACTTTCTAATATTTTTTATTATTATAATTGAATTTGGAGTGTATTTTATTTTAGTTTATAATAATTTAGATTCATTGCTATAATAATTTATAATTTCTTATTATTAAAATTTTACTTATTCACCGGTTTGATCATTATTACACAATTAAATTACCCTACTATTCTTTCTTCTATCCGAACAATTTCATATATAAATAACTTTTATACATTAATTATAAAATATGCTATATTCATTAAGATATTACAGTTTTTTAATTATATAATTCATTATTTTAAGTTATTAAACAAAATATTGTATAACGAAAACCTAATTATTTTATTAAACTAAAATCCACGCATAGCAAGTTTCACTCTATAGTTTTTATATTAAAAACATAGAAAAATATACGTGGTGCCCAGTGCCAGCCAAACGTATCTAGAGCTTATTACCCTTCAACTCCATTCATGCCTCCAAACTTTCCTCTTTCAGTCCCAATGACTTGTGCAGACGCTGTTATTATCGGGGAATATGCGCTACATTTTCGGTTGCTTTGCTTTCTACACTGAAATTTCTCAGTAACAAAGAATCTCTTGAGTCCAATCTATGTAAGATTTTCTCTTATTCCTTGTCTTGTAATTGATGAAACCAATTTTATATGTCCTTTTTCCTTCTCCCCCTTTCAAGATCATAGGGAGATAACATCGAAAATACTGTGAGTTATATTAAGCACCGCAAGTTGAATGTGAATTGACGATTAGTTGTGAGTTTTAGGAATGTAAACTAAAAACAATTATGAGAATTTTTTTTTTATATATAAGTTAAAAGTAAATTTTTCTAAAATTGTTTGAGAATTATAGGAATTGCCTACAATAGATTAAATATTAGATTTTTATTTTAATTGTTTACAATTACTGGTTGAAAAATTAGTCCCAATGTATGCTTGCTTGCTGGGATATCTTAATTTCTTTATTTGATTTATGCATCTAATATGTACAGTGCCAACAGTGAACAAGAAACCCTTTGCTTGTAAACAATGTGGAACATTGGTCAGTCATTAACGGGAGGTAATGAAGAGCAGGGAGAGAGTTTGTTGGGTGAGGATTCAGGTGGCCTCTGCTCCCTCTCAACAACACAGGTGCTGCCAAAACTCTTTACTTTAATCTTGCTGTTTCAGATTTATGTAACAGTAACGGCTATATGTTTTATAATTTTTGATTGTTACTAAACAGAGAATTTATGGATTTGCCGCTTGTTTTGTTGCTGGTGTTGCCTGCATGCTACTGGTGAGTGACATTTGTCTCCCCTTTCTTCTGTATTTATAGTAAGATTGTGATATATTTGTGATCCTGTGTTTCATTTAGATTTCGGCTAGAAATTTAGAACACAAAAAGAGAACCTGAATCAATCCCTCATAATTAGTAATAAAATAGTTAGATTAGTGGCAAATGTTTAGTGTAATGGAATGAAGTTCTTTTGTCTACATATGGGCCATTGGTGTTGCAATGTGGCAAGTTAATGGTGTTTATTAGGAATCAGTTGTGTCCCGTGCTTCACCAGATGGCAAATGACTAAGTTTAAGATCAGATTTCTTCTGTAAGCATAAGAGTAGTTTTATACTTTTATTTTCCTGTTGCGCTTTTCTCCACATTTTTATGTTGTCAGTTAATTTCTCATCTTGGGTTCACAAAAAGATGCCATATCTTGCAAGAGTGTTCAAGAGGGCTGTACCTTGCAATGTAATGGGAAATCATGATTGGGGCTTGTCAATTTGGTGGATAAAGTACTACTGGCAGAATTTGTTGCATGAAATAACTGAAATGCATTTGGTGGAAAGATTTGAGTATGTTTGTCATTGTTAAAAATTCAGAAAGGGTGGAAAAGAGAGAACTATTTGTTCAATAATAATTAGACGTAGTGTTATTGCAAAAAGGTTAACCTACGGCTCTTATCGATACATATAATCTAGGTATACCATCTAGTGCAAGCACAGTCCAGTAACACTCAGTAACCAAGATTCCTAGGAAACAACTAAAAATTGAGCAACTTCTCCGATCATGTAGATGATTAGCTATGATTGGAAGACAAGATAATGAACTATACACTCCAACCTATTTTTTGGCATATATTAATGTTATACCCTTATTTTTGTTTTCTTTCTTCAGGTTGTTTTTAGCATTGTCTATATACTTACTGCCCTATAATATTTTGATTTCTGCTTTTGCTTACACCTAGAAAGAAAGGGATGCGTGTTTCAACAGTGTTTGTTGATTTTTCAAAAATTGAGTTTCAAGAAGGCCAGTTAGATCTAGCCGGTGTATCAGTTTTCCTTTGTCTTTCTTTATCTGTAGTTACTGGCGTTCTTAGTTCCAGTTAACTCGTTTACAGGTTTTTCTATTGGTCTTCTCTTCATATTTTCAAACCATCACAGGCAATATTCTATCAGCTAGCTTTTCATCAATAGGTGTTACTCTTACCTTTTCTTTGATACATTCATTAAAACACTTAGCTTGTGCTCTTTTTGGTGCTTTACAGCTCAAGTTTTTGATTTTCTTTAGTTACTTTTTAAAGATTCATTTATTTAAAAGTAACATTTTTAAAGACATCATTTTAGCAACTATTCTAGGTTCAGGTTCCTTACATTTTTAGAAAATGTTAAAAGAGAAAAGAAAGCCGACATAGATCTCTAACTGTACATTTAAATAGAACACAGGTTAAGGGGTTTAGTGAATAAGTCTTTCAAATGCTCACTAGAGTAGATAAAGCTTGTAACAATATCTCCATATTTATGTTTCTCATAAGATGACAATCAACTTAAATGTGTTTGGTCCTCTTATAGAAAAGAGTGATGTAATTTCAATCTTCTCCTGTAACTTACCTATTATTTAAAACTCACGCAACTTTCTTTTCTTTGTTTTTGAAATCTCGGCAACTTGGCTCACATAAATGTATTGATCTCTGAAGATTTTTGAATATCATATATTGTGTAACGTATAATACATGGCGTAAAAGTATTGATAGTTTGTTCTCTATTAAATCTGAAATTTGCGAAACCTCAAGTAAATTGTCTTCTTAACTTAAACATACTTTGTTGATTTACTCTCTTCTTTCTACTTTGCAGTCAATGATTGTTTTTGTGAAACCCATAAAGTTTGCGGTGTTGTTCACCTTTGGCAACCTGTTAGCCGTTGGAAGGTAGATTTAATTTGCTCCTTGTTGATATGTGAGATCTAATACTAACTTCTCCTAAACTATGTCCAGAGCCAAAATAACATTCGAGTTTATAGGACTTACTAGAATTGTGTGTTAGGAGAACACAATTCTCTATTTTTAAAGGATAAAATGATATAATAAAAAGAAAAGTTGACACCACCTCTTTAACCCAAAATCTTAAGATAATAGGTTTGTGAGTCTTTGACTTATATGTTGCTCAACTTGTTCATTTTTACATGATGTGAGACTCCAACTCATACTTAAACATCAACAATCTCCCCTTCAAGTATTAGTTCCTTCCATATTAGACCATTGACTTTGATATCACTTGTTGGTCAATCATAAGAGAAACACCAAAGAGATCTTCACCAATAGGCCACAAGCTAACAATGCAAGAGAACTTGGCCCATCTTAAATCCAAAACTTTAAGAAATAGGTTTGTAGGCTTTATCACTTGTTGCTCAACTTCATAACTTTTACACAATAAGACTCCAATTCACACTTCAACTTCAACACAATCATGGTGTCACTTTTATCTTCATATAAAAGTGTGCTACTTGGTGCATTCTTGATATCTAATGATAAACATGACAACATCTCAATGACTATCACAAAGGGCATTGAGGAATTCATTTACCACACTGGCTGCAAAGCTAATATCTATGATGTTCAAGCTTGACACTGGACTCCATTGGAGTTTTAATTAGGCAATAATCAAGCAAACCGCCAGAAAGGGAATGACAGTGGTTTGTGATGATAATCATGTGAAGAGGTCATAGAACAACCAAAAAGAAAAATGGAGGGAAGGGAAAGAGAATATTAGCTTTCCTACCATATGGAAAGATTTACAAGAATTGTATTATAAGCGGAAACATGATTCCCTCCTATTTATAAGACTTTGAATGATACAATACAACAAAAGAAAATTAAAGAAATATAAAATGTGATCCCTAATCTATACAATATGACGGGGGAATGAATTCTCTTAAATCGGGACAAAAATACCTCCTTAGTAAAGGATATATAGAGAATCATTTTGTATTCTGAATAAAGGAAATTGCAAAAATATATAGCAAATCTAGGCCATGTGCTCATTCTAGCAAAATACCTTCTAACCAATCTAACAAATTACTACATCAGCACTAACAGAATCAAACAGCCAATTCTACAACCTAGTATTTCTCTTATCTTTGTACTAAACATTATGATTTTGTTATCTGCTTTCCAATCATTTTGGGCCTACTTGTTTGGCCCTCTTCTTCCTGCATGTTTTCATTAGTGTTGTCTTTTTTCTTATTTAAACTAGTATAATTTGTCATCAACACATAATGGTATCTTTAACAGAGTTGATGGTGTTGTCGGCTGGTCTAGCTTGATGTCAATAGAATGATTCACAAATTTTAATTATTTTCATGCATGTAGCAGTCCCCAACTTCCAAATAATATGAAGACAGATAAGCTGCATCAAGTCATTTACGTTTCTTGCCCATAAAACATTTTCTGCCTCTTTTGTCCTCATCATTGGACACTTGTCATGTTTCTGCCTTTATCAGTGAGACTGGATTCTTTCTTATTCTCCTTTTCTTCTAACATGTAAGCATGTTCTTTCTTATTCTTTGTTATTTTCTTCTCATTCAAGATCTCACATTGACTAGACAATGGGTATACTATACTACCTTCCAATTTCCCCGTCTTACAAAGAAAATAATGAAAAATGGTGTCTTATGAAAGTTCTGCTTCCCTCTCATGGTGCTTGGGAGATTATACAAAAAGGCTATGAGGAGCCACAATATGAAGATAGATTATCTCCAGATCAGATAGATACTTGTTAAAATTAAGGAAAAAGGAACAACAAGCCCTTACCCTTATCCATAAATTTTTGGATGACCATATGTTTGAGAAGGTTGCCTATGCTACTACGTCGAAGGAAACTTGGGAGATCTTGGAAAAATCCCTCCTAGGCATCGATAAAGTGAAGAAGATAAGGCTTCAATCACTAAGAAGTGACATCGAAGCTTTGAAGATGAAGGAATCTAAATCAATTTTGGATTATTGCTCAAGAGTAAGGGTGATTGTTAAGCAATTGAACAAGGACGTGGGCAAGGAGGAGGAGGAGATGTTCATGCAAAGGGAGGAAGAGGAAATGGTAACACCGTTTCGAACAATGAAGAAAGAAGCTATTCATCATTAAGAACATGTGGGAGTGCTATCAGTTACATGCGTGTATACAAGGAGATGTTCGTGGAGCTTAATGAGAATGTGAAAGGAAGTGTGTCTTTTCTCATTAAGCTTAATGAGCTTAATGATGTTTGTTATGTCCCTAAATTGAAAAGCAATATTTTGAGTTTAAGCCAACTTCTTGAAAAAGGATGAGATCCTCATGAAAGAGAAATATTTGTGGCTTAAAGATCAAAATGAAAATTTGATTACTAAGGTGCTTATCTCAAGAAAATAGAATGTTTATCTTGAATATAAAAACTAATGAAGAAAAGTCTTTAAAGGTGAGTGTGCAATATAAAGAATGGTGAGAATAACAAACCGCATAGGAATCAACTTCAGAATAGTTTTGTTTTTCCTTTTGACTACATTTTACTGTAACGATATGGGAACAGTCAATGAACGACGAATTCCATAAGTTGTACAAAAGTTATTGAAGTCCCTTGAAGCGAATTCTCCTCGATCTCAAAGCTTGGATTTCAAAGTCATTCTCTTTTTCAACTATAGCCTTGAAATTCTTGAAAGCAACAAAAGGTTGACTTTTGTTTGAGAAAGTACACCCATGTTTCTCTACTAAAATCGTCAATGAAGAGTAAGCAATATTTGTTCTTATGGAAAGAAGGTTTATCAATTGGAGCATATACATCGACATGTACAAGTTGAAGACTCTTGGTTGCTCTTACGGAAACTACATTCACAGCACTTTCTCGCATGCTTTCCAAGAAGGCACACTTCACACAATTGATTAGGATTGTTAATTGTGGGCATCCCTTTCACCATCTCTTTTTCTCCCAAACTTTTAACAGCTGCAAAGTTTAAGTGTCAAAACCTAATAAAGACCCATTTTTCATTTTACAGAATATGGTGTTAAGTGATTAAGAAAGCTCCATGAAGATTCCTACTAGACATTAAGATAGTTAAGGTTATCTAGATGTAAAGGTGCACTTCAAGGAGCTCAAGAGAAAAGGAGTTCATTTAAACAAGAAAACAAATGAAGATGATAATAGAAGCATCAATGGCCAAAGCTAGCATGCATATAAGTAACCAAAAATGAAATGAAAGATGAACAAAGATGGAAGACATGAAGAGGGGATGTGGAGCTCAAGGGAAGCATGCCACTTAAGGGGGCACAAAGGCTCACCAACCCAAGATAAGTGGGGATGCCACCACTTGAGTGCAAGTCTCAAGATAAGGCTTAAGAGAAGAACACTCCTAAAGGAGAACACTCACAATGGACGAATATAATGTGTGTATCCACTCAAAATATTCAACCCTTTCAAGAGTTTTGAAAAGCCCCTTATATAGTTGAGGGTGAGGGGTCTCTTAGCAATAATACAAATCCAAAGGGTGTACACATAAAAACACAAACTAAGCTTCTAGAAACTAGGTCAAAAGGAGGTGTCTTGAAAGAGAGAGAACCCTATCTTGGTTAGCCTCTCATATGCGCCCTTGACCTTCTAGAAAAGAAGGTCAGCTCCTAATGCTTCTCAATATGCGCCTAGGTGTGTTTTGGCTCCAAGGATGAGGCTCTCCTCCTCTCCAAGATAGCATTAGCTTGACCTACAAAAAAAACGAACAAAAAGGTCAACATGTCAACTTAAATCAAGTCAACTAAAGTCAAGTCAGCATAAGTCAAATTAAGGAAAGTCAACATAATGAAATGGAAAATAAAGACAAAGAAGATGGATTAAAGGCCTCCCTTCTAGTCATACTCCTTGTGATCCTCCTAGGAAGGTCCTCTAAGCTATGTTGAGGAGTCATGGACTCATCATCCTCCCATGCCAACACCATGCTTTATCTTGCACACTCACCTTTAAAGACTTTGCTTCATTAGTTTTTAGATTCAAGATAAACATTCTATTTCTTGACATAAGAAACCTTAACAATCAAATTTTCATTTTGATCTTTAAGCCACAAATATTTACTTTCATGAGAATCTCATATCCTTTTTCAAGAAGTTGGCCTAAACTCAATATTGCTTTTCAATTTAAGCACATAATAAATGTCATTGATCAACTTATGACTTCCATCTTTAGAAGAGATTAGAATTGTACCTTTTACTTCAATTCAAACTTTCGATGAGTCTCCAAAAGACACATTTCCATTCACATTATCGGTAAGCTCCAGGAAAGTCTCCTTGTAATGTGATTGCTAACACCATTCTTCATTAACAAGATTAGCTTTTTCCTTCATGTCATTGAGACAACATTCTCCAAGAAAAAGGACTAAGCTTATGGCAATTGTAACATTAAACTTTAGATTTCTCATACCTCCTTTCATTTTAAAAATAACCACAACCTCTTCCTCTTGCTCTTCCATGGACTCTTGACATTGAATAGTTTATTTCTTCATTGTTTGAATCATAAGTGAGGTGCAAACCTCACCTTAGAAGCCGGTTTTGTGGGGTTGAGTTAGGCTTAAAGCCCATTTCTAACAGTTACCATTTCCTCTTTCTCCTTGTATGAGCATGTCCTCTTCCTCCTTGTCCATGTCCATGTCCTCTTCCTCGTCTATCACGTTGTTGATTCCTGAATCCTCCATTATTCTTCAAAGAAGCTTGAGTTTTGAGAACTTGCTTTAATGACTCTTCTTGTCTCCTCTTCATTCTATCTTCATGAGCTTGTAGGAGAACCTTCTAATTCTTCAAGACTCATGGAGTCAAGAACTTTTGACTCTTCAATCACATACCACATAATTGAACTTTAGAGTCAAGGAATGGAAGATCTTTTCTATCACATGAACATCTTCTATTTTATCTCCATATTTTTTCAATTGATTAACAATCCCCTTGACTCCTAAGCAATAATCTGAAATTGAATTGGATTCCTTCTTCTTCAAAGTTTCAAAGTTACTCCTTAGTGATTGAAGCCTTATCTTCTTCACTTTGTTCACGCCTTGGAGGATTTTTTTCCAAAATCTCCCAAGCTTCCTTTGACGTAGTAGTGTAAGCAACCTTCTCGAACATGTGGTCATCCAAACAGTGAGGGATAAGAGTAAGGGCTTGTTGATCCTTTTCCTCGTTTTCAACAAAGTCTCCATCTTATAGCCCTTTTTGTACAATCTCCCAAGCACCTTGAAAGTCAAACCGTGCGAAGACACAATTTTTTAATTTTCTTTTGTAAGACAAGGAAATATTGCTTGTCATCTCTCAACTCTTTTTTTCTCTCAACCCTCGAGATCAGACCTAGCACTTGATACCACTTTGTTAGAGGAAGAGGTGAGAAGTAGAAGAGAGAACTCAAATTTCCTTGCCTAAAAATGCCAAATACAATGAAATATTTATAGGTGCTAATGGAGAAATCTAGACTTTTATTATGTAGTTCCGATTATTTTTTAATATTTGTGCTGTTATGCAATATGCAAGGCTGACTCACTTTTATTTTTCTTTTAATTTACATGATTTAGTTCATGAAACGTTCTAACTTCGGTTTGTGTGTGTAACAGTACAGGCTTTCTTCTTGGACCTGCACAGCAATTGGGAATGATGTTTGACCCTGTTCGGGTTTTTGCTACAGCCATATACCTCGGATGCGTGGTTATAGCACTTATCTGTGCTCTTTGGGTAATCCCTACTCTTTGATCGCTACAAGCTTCATATACCAAGTACCTATTGTTTGGAATACAAATTAATTACATTTTTTTAATGCTCTCTTGAGTTACTAATCTTAGAAAGTGATTTTAGTGAGGACATTTGAATAATAATCTTTTCCACCCCTTTCACTTACCTAGTCTGATAATACACGCTTACCAATTCTTGGTACACTATGAATCTTGTTTCTGTAATCAAGGAAGCTGTCTCAATTTGTTCAATAAATTTGTGGCCTGTTACTGCCTTTCTTACAATCTGTTAAGATATATTTTCTCTTTAACAGAAGACAGATAAAATAAGTTTTTGCATAAGTCAAAACTATAATATATATATATATATATATATATATAAGCTAATTTGTAAAATCTTTGTCCTTTTACTTCTCTAAAATTAGATCTTTAACTTATGCATAAACTAGTTTTAATTTATAAAAAACCTGTATCACATTTTTTTATGTTCTTTTTCTACAAGTTTTGACGATGAAACATACCCTAATATGCCCTTAGTTGAATGGAAAATTAATTAATTTTTCATGTTTTGTAGATTCATAGCAAAGTGCTGACCATAGTTGCTGTCATAATTGAGATCGGTGCCCTTATTTGGTGAGTTTGCTTTCAACAGCGCTGTTTCCTGACATAAATTTGTGATATGAAAAGTGAAAACCATTTCTACAAAAGAATTTTACATAGGACTCCTTTCCATAACATATTTGTTTTTCACTCTTAGGTAGATTCTTAATAGTTCCACGTTGTTACAGGTATAGCCTCAGTTATATACCTTTTGCTCGAAGAATGGTTTCTGAGTTGATGATCAGATTATGTGATACAGAACTTTGAAAATCAAATACAATAAAGCAAATCAAGGATGCTCCCTTTTTTTATTCTATTGGGTTGAGTTGGAATTACTCATTATGAAATTCAGATATTAATTGTGTCCCAATTTTTTTTTCCTTCCGCGAGACACAGATAATGAGTTAAAATAGTTTCCATGAAAGAAAGTGTTTGAAGTTACTCAATACTTCATATACTTAGTATTCACCCCAATTTTCTTAATAATCTATATTATGTTGAAAATACAAAATATTAAAAGTTTATTGAATTTGATGTAAATGTTCAAATATTAAAAGAAAATTTAAACTACTTTCTAAATGTGGCATACCTACTCCATAACGGTTCTCTCAAGGGCCCAAGGCTCAGTAACTTATAGTATTGTTATTAACTCGATTTTTCATTTAACAACGAAAAAACTAGAACGAGTCTAGTTAATATTCTATACAATGCCTTAAGAGTTCAATAATTTGAGTTAAATTGGAAACATTAAAAATGGGTTATATATGGCATAGTATGGTTATGAATTGTTTGAAGAAATTATTTTCTATTGAAATGGAAATTGATTGATATTAAAGTGATATGGTGCACAGAATTAATACACTGAAATATTTGCAAAAGGACATGTAAAAGGAGAGACGGGTTATATTGTTAATAAATGGAGATGTTACAATATAGGTAAATTCTTCCCGCACCTTCATATTTTTGTGCTGCATCCTATAAAAAAAAATATTTTGCTCTTTTTATCAGAAATTAAAAATGATTTATGGATTGTATTTTTGGAAATCATTTTTTTTTCTTAAAATGATACTTTCGGATTGTAACATTTAGAAGTTATTTTTTTCTTAAAAAAATATTTTAGATTGCATAATTTGAAACCAAAATAACTTCTAGATTGTTGAATTCGGCAGCTAAAAATGAGTTTTGAAAGTTTGAGATGGTTAAGAAAAAAATAGTTTTTGGATTGCATATTCTAAAATTTATTTTTGACATTGGAGTCACTAGTTATTATTTACTTTTGGATTGTACACTATGGTAGTCTTTTTTATCTTTTACTTTATCTTTTGAATTATGCCATTTGGAAGGTTTTTAAAAGAAAAAAAAATACTTTTGGATTATTAATCCTGAATTCAGTTTTGGGTTCTGAATTACTGAAACTTATTTTTTGTTTTCAAATTATATAATTGTTTTTTTAATTGTATAATTCCGAAATTTTTTTCAAGAAGTAAAAAACTTCAAAATTATATAATTTTTATATTTAGTTTCCAAATTGTACGATTTAAAAAGTATTTTCAACTTTTAAATCGTGTAATTTCCTTGCATATAATGATTGGAGGTTATATTGGTTTTTATTATCATTAAAATAATAATTTTTTTTTTCGTAAATTCAAGTTGTACTATAAATTTGATAGTTTTATATTTAAATTGAAAATTTTTGTATCGTATTAGCCTAAATAGAGTAGCTCTACATAATTTATTTTTTTTTAATTTCTATTGTGAATTTTCATTTAAAACAAGCGTGAAAACAAACGTGATCTGATTTAAGTCTAGTTTACGCTAGATAAGAAGTGTTCATTTTCCTTTTGCACATTCACGTATTGTGAGAAATGTAATATGCATTCTTTTCATGCATTTTTGTCCAAAAAACTCTGGATCGAGTGATATAAAAAATTTGCAGATTGCACAATTGCAAACTTAAAAAATAATTGTTATGTTTTGAATGCACAATCCCAAATTTGATTTTATAAATTCAGCAATTAAAATGTATAATCTATTCTTTTTCACTTTTAAATTAAGTAATTCAAAATTAATATTTTTCACTTCTGAATTGATTAATTTAGAATGTTGTACATTCATCTACTTATTGAACAATTTCAAAATATTCATGGATATGCTTATACTATAACATCAATCAAGGAGAATTGGTAACCGGAACTTTTCTACACCTTGAGGGGAAGGAAATACATAAAATCTTCATTGAAATTTAACTTTTCAAATAATAAACAAATGTTTTAAAAAATTAAACTTAGAGTTACTATGGATTTTCATATTGTTTTTATCTCTCAATTGCAAACTTCACTTGGCATGTTTAATATTTTTCTAAGACATGTTCGTAAAATCAAAGGTGGTCACAAAGTTCAAATTTTGAGATCTTTAAATCCATTTAAATGGATTTATCCCAAATCTATATCCATATTTTTTTATTTTAAATCTAATCCATTTAATTGCATTTTATATTGAATAATTTTTTTGGATTTTGGAAATCTAAATCTTAATCCATTCAATTGGATTTAGATTGACTTTTTTTTTTTTTAATTCTAAAAATCTAAAATCAAGGTGCATTCTAAGGTTCCAACTGAGGGTCAATTTAGCCAAAAATTGACCCTAGTTATCACGATCAGTCATCCTCGATCGAGGATCGCCCTGAGTCATCCTTGAACAAGGGTCCGTTCGAGTCAACCTTGAGAGAGGGTCAGCCCAAGTCGACCCTAGCCAAAGGTGGGCAGAGTCGGCCTCGGTGGAAATTCATTTGAGTTGGACCCGACCAAAGATCAACCTGACTCATCCTTTTCCGAAATTTACCTGAGTTAGCCTCAACCAAAATTTGGCTAAGTTGGCTCTAGTCAAAATTTAGGTAACTTAACATCAGCCGAAATTCGGCCAACTCAGTCCAATTGAAATTCAATCGAGTCAGTTTCGGCTTACTTGGCCCCGGCTGAAGGTCAACAGACTAAATCCCAACTGAAATTTCGCCAAGTTGACCCTAGCCGATATTTGATCAAGTTGGCCCGGCCGAAATTCGGCCGAGTTGACTCCAACTATAATTCGGACAAGTTAGTCTCGATTGAAATTTGACAAAGTCGGCTTCGGTTGAAATTAGACATAGTCGAAATTCAACATAGTCAACCATGGCCATAATGTGGCCAAGTCGACCTCGACCGATACTCGCTAAAATTTGATTGAGTCAGCCTTGACAAAAATTCGGGCGAGTCAGCCATGGTTGACATTCGGCCGAAATTCGAGCAAGTTGGCTCTAGGAAAAATTTGGTTGTGGCAACCCCATCTAAATTAGACCACGCCGGTCCAAGTCAAAATTTGACTGAGTCGACTCCTGCCAAAATCTGGTGAAGTCGGCCCTAGTGAAATCTGGTCGAGTCAGCCCCTTCCAAAATCCGACAAGTTAGACCCCACCAAAATCTAGCTGAAAATTGATTGAACTAGACCCTACCTAAATTCGACCAAACTTGTCCCCAAGAAAAGTTTGGTCGAGTCGCCCTCGTTAAAGGTCGAGTTGAGCAAACTAAGGCCTAAAGTCAAGCCTAGTCGACCTAAGTCGAGGGCTGGCCTAAGTCGAAGCGTCGAGTTGAGTAAGCCTAACCCATATCTAATGAACCTAATAGTCATGTATATTAGATCGATCTCATTAAATTTAATCTCATAGACGAAATGAATTAAATCTAATTTTAATTTAATTTAAATTGGATTAAAATAATACAAATCTAGTGTAAATCTGGATTAAAATCCATATCCATTTTAACTATATCAACTAAATTTAAATTATAAATCTAATTTATTTTATTAAATTTAAATTGGATATTAAAAAAATTCAATCCATGTCCACACTTAAGCTTTACAATATAATAAACAAATAGACAGTCTTATACCCGTCATCCTAGAGGACCAGATGATTTAGACAATAAATGCATGGATAATAAAATGTTCTCTTAATATAATTTTATTTTATTTTTCAATAAAATTGGAAGAAGTCATAAGTGTAACGTCCCAATTTAGTTGAATAATTCAAATAAATAGAACTTCGCATGTTTATAGTATAAAATAGGACACCGACATAAAGTATATTTAGAATTAACCTTTTTCAGTTATCCCACATTATACTAGAATGGAAACCCAAAGACACAACACAATGCCCTGAATAGAATCTAAACACAAATTAGATTAAATTGGAAATTTACTCAAAGAGCAAGAAACTACAAGATAACAATAACAAGAAGAAATGCTCAACAATGAGCAATAAAGGATCTAGGAAGCCTAACTACATCGCAGCCTCCCCGCCAACATCACGATCACCAAGAGTCTCCACATCTGCTCCCACCAAGGATTTGGTGATCATCGCAAAAGGAAAAAGCCAAAGAAGAGAACAAACACAAAGAGAAAGGGTAAGCTAGAGTAAAATATTTAACATGTTATTGAGTAAGTAGATTATAAAACAGGTTATAGACAAGCAAAGCAATAAGCACCCAAAACATGTGAAAGCAAACAATTAAAGGACTCTCTAACTCAATATCTGGATCATACTTTTGATATAGAATTCTAAAGGAAGTATGCACTTGTGCTGGTTTCTAAACTCTGTAGAGTCTAGACGCAAGGGGTTATCACCCAACCACACACAGGGTTAATCCTCTAATGTCTTGGGCCCAATATGTCCCAAGACTAGGACCTCCTGCCACTCTCACCACATAAATTATTCTACTCTATGTGAGCGTGAATAATTTTTAGAGTTCAGGATACCTTCCTTTATCTAGACATCTTCTATATCAAGGTATACACTAACCACCATCACCAAGAGTTTCCCTTGAAACTCTTTTACCAAAAAAATCCATATGCCATATCAAGCATTCAATTCTCATGTCAAACCACCATCAATCAAATAAGTCATGTTTTACATTTCATACTCAACATAACAAGATTTCATTTAATCTCATACTTTATAAATGCATACCATGACATACATATATCACAAAATAGTATTCATCCCAAATAAATGAGTGCCAACATTTAAGTACCTGCAATTCCATACAATCAAGCACAACACACAACCCACAACCATAATTCTTACATCAAAATTCCTAAGTAAATTTATTTTCACAAAACCAAAATCACTACAGTAATGCGTGACACATTTCTCAAGCTATAAACATCTAATCGACGATCCAACCGGTCAAACCACAAAATATCATGTTATGAACCAAATGTCCAAATTTGAGCTCAATCCAACGGTTAATGAGTCGGGAAAGTCAATTTTACTAAAACTGTACATATTAGAAAAATGACACAGTAGCCCAGCGACCAATCACTCGCCCAACGACCACCCGACGCTTCCCGAATACAAGAAATAACGTCAAATATCACAGTTTCATAAATATTTGAACCCCTAACTTGGAAATATGTAACATCCCTAGGGAATATTACTTAAAAAAATAAATAATAAAAGAAATAATTATATTAATAGTCATCTCGATAAAAATCCCAACGCGGGAAAATTTAATTTCGTGGAAGCACGCGCCAAAACTTATAACATAATTAGTCCAGTATTACAAGTTCCCATTGTTCGTGTTTATAATAAAAACATAAAGTAATACATGTAAGAGAAAATCCTAGCTCTAATCCCACGCTAGCCCTCACTCCGCCATCTGAACATCCTCAGCACCACCTGTATCAACATCTGCTCCCGTGTGACGAATTACACGATCATCGCCACACACAAACAGAAAGGGTGAGCTGAGAAAATAAAATAACAAGCATATAAAACACAAGATAAATCATATACCCATCTTATTCATTATACACAATTCTTGGCCAAGACCTTAATCCCCAAGGCTTTAGAGCCTTCAAATCACGCAACTGGTTAGCCTTGGACTCGGGAACATGATGCTCACACGAACCTGCCCGCTCGTGGTCCTGCCTCTACGAACCTCCCCACTCGTAGTCTTACTCTACGGACCTGTCCGCCCGTAGTCCAACACATGTGATCCACCAGCCCCCGTACCTCCCCGCACGTGGCATCTCTCAACGTGAGCACGGAACATACGAACCTACCTCGCTCGTATCCCCACGTAAGAGTAACTAGATATGAACCTCCCCGTTCGTATCATCACATGCCAAACACCATCCATGAACCTACCCGCTCATGGCACATCATCTTCCGATCCAAGTGAAGCAACATCGTTAATTAAAAGCAACACACCAAGAAAGCAAGAACAATAGCATTTCCGCCTGGCTCGAACCACACGCCGCCAGGCGAAACTGTTCCAGACCGCTTGGCGGTAACCACTGACCGCCCGGCGCCAGCGTCATTCCAGAGTTACTATTTTCTCGTCACCGCCTGGCGGAGCACATCGTGCCGCCAGGCGCCCCACGGTGCAGTATTCTCTCACGCTAAGTCTATCGCCTGGCGGTTATCAGTGGGCCGCCAGGCGCCATACCAGAAGCACTCTGCAGCTGGTTTTGGCACTCAATTTGGTTGGTTCTACAATTCAAATTCCTCTAAGGCCAATTCCCCTTTGGGTCTCAGTACTCAATCCTGATCTATTGCCAATTCCCAATCTATTTTAATTTCACTATAGCCCCAACATTATCATTCACACATTTCCACTAGAGGTTTATTTATTCTTAAGTCATGCCATCATGTCTTAATTCACAAATAACAGATCCCATTCCCATATCTCTCTTTTGCACAATTATGCTCATCCATACACCCCATATACTCAA
>Ga0214542_1004011_pt1 | contig 29496 bp, 13 predicted proteins | sample CNSS1metaG_FD_160096 | JGI IMG/M metagenome (GOLD analysis project Ga0214542, IMG submission 160096) | Root nodule microbial communities from cowpea collected in UCLA plant growth center, Los Angeles, California, USA - CNSS1 | ecosystem: Host-associated > Plants > Roots > Nodule | place: USA...
TTGGATTTTTTTTTTTAAATTTAAAAATCATGTTTTTTTTTCTATTATAATTTCTTATACTTTTCTATTTGGTTTTTCTCTTCCGTGCTTCCATTTCTTTCTCTCATTTTATTTTTATCTCAATTTTCATCATCATTTCCTTATTATTTTCAAAATTAAATTGCACTACGACAAAATTGAAGAGTTAATGAACATTTTGGACTGAGCAATTTCTTCTTGTGAGTAAGTTCATTTTTTTCCTTCTTTTTTTTAAGCAATTTGTTTTTCTCTTGTATGTGGCTTTTCTATACTCTAGGCATATCTCTATCTGTTAAAGATCATAAAATCATGCTTTAATTGTTGATCAAACTCTTCTTTGTGTAGATAGAGCTATTTTAGGCTTTGAAGTTGTGTAAGGAAAGAGCAAGATTAGGAATCTACTCTAAGGTAAGGGAAGCTGATCATTTAGAAGTTATTAGTTTTCTTAAAATATTGAGTCTTGCTTTTAAGATTTAATTTGAGTTATTCATAATTTTATTTTTTTTGTAAAAGAATTGACAAATTTATATTAGAAAAAATATGATAAAGAGTAAAAGAATTTATTCTTTTTTTAAGAGGAAGACTTGTGATGAAGATGAAAAAAATGCATCTACGTCGTCTAAAATTGAGAAACTTCATGATAATCCAAATATTGAAGAAAACAAAAAACAACTCTCTAAGGTTCCTAAAGTTACATATAATGAATTTGAAAATACTTTAGAACGTGATCCGGGAAAGCGTCTTCAAATCTGATAATACCCACCAAATCAAATTGATGAGGTACGAATGACTTATCTAAAATGGGGTCCATATCAAATGCATCTAGAAAATTATCCGTTGTCTGGAAAGATGATCATCCAAGAAAATTTCAGTACACATGGTTTAGCTTATTTCCTTCATGGTTAGAGTATTTACCATTAAAAGATGCTACATATTGCTTACCGTGCTATCTTTTTAGTAAAAAACCAAGTGGACGACCTGACTCAGATGTTTTCATTGTTACATGTAATTGAGTTTATTTTTATTGAATTCTAATTGGCAATAAGTTGATTGTCGTTAATATGTTTTAACTTTTTGAATGTTTTTTTATAGGTTTTAAAAGTTGGAGGAGCATTTTGACTAAAGGTAACATTTATTTATTTTTATATATATTATTGTTGATGATAAACTTTATATTACTCTTTCATATATATTATTGTTTGGATTATATTGTCATGAGTGCTTATTTTGAATAAAAAAATGATGTAAGAAATTAATTTTTTTTTAATTAAAAAAATAATTTATATATAACAAATATAATTTGGCCCCTCTAAAATTTTTGATGAAGTTCCGCCACTATAACTAAAATCGAATTATGGAGAGCATGTGATAGAACTCATTATCATTAAATTTATTGACGAAAGTTTTGTAGTTTTTTTTTTCCTTTTGGAAACCCTAAATAAAAAAACTTCTTATTTGTTAAATTCTTAATATTTTTAGATTTTTCAGTTTGGAAAAGAAAGATGAATGTTTATGTCAACATCTTGTATGTTCCGAAAAACTTGTTCTAGAAAATTTGTTCCGAAAAAACTTATTCCGAAAGATTTTTAGAATAAATAAGTAATCCTAAATTCACATTGAAATATATCATGAAAGATAGAGTTTTCATTTTAAAAATTATGGGGATCCAACTAGTATAATTGTGGGTGCAGAAAAGAAAAGGCTAGAAATTACCCTATTTAAAACATATCCACGATAGTAAAAGTATCATGTGATGGAATACAGAATATTTTTGGGAATGTTTAATATGAAATTATGCAAGTATACGTCCTGGAATGGTTATTTTGAAAAGTCATTTAATGCAACTTCACCCATTCATAAGTAATATTAAAACGTTAAATACATTTTGAATATATTTTTCAAAAATGTAAAAAGTATTTCGAACGTTTATCTTTTCCATAAATAACTTAGTTAGACCATTGATTTAAAAAAAAATAGTAATACATTGTTAAATTAGATAATAAGAAAATAATAGTAAAAAAAGTCAGAATTGTCCATATACTTATAAGAAAATAATAGTAAAAAAAGTCATAGAATTGTCCATATACTTATATACTTATAAGTGTGGAGGAAGAAAATGTCAGGTGCGTAAAGATTTTTTTTTTTTTATCAGGGTGGAATTGTAACACCCAATATATATTCAATTAAATTGAGATATTAGTTTGCACATGAAATTAGACATAAATTATAAAATGCATGGTACTAGAATGAGTATAGTTTCTTACTTAACATAAATGAATGAAACCCACGTATTTGCATTGTCATCTTAGGTGAGAGCAAGATAATGAAAAATATGAAATCAATTAGTGAATGGTTTGATGAGAATTTTGAATCTCACACCTTTGACTTTCTATTTTATATTTATACGAGTTATGTAGTTTTCTGTAATTTTATCACATCTTATAATTACAATACAATAATAAAATAAATTAAATATATTTTTACTTATACTATTAAATAAGTATCATTTTTGTAAAGAATTGTATATTTTGTTATACTATTATATGATCTCAGATTAATTATAACTTTTTGTAGAGTGCTGATAATCAGTAACATATCCAAAACATGTCCATTTCCAAAACCAGAATTGAATGACTTAGTTATAAAGACACAATCCCAAACATGAATGAATATAAGTGGGTGTAAAATGTAACATGTTTTGTGTTGGATCATAAGGCTCTTAGCCTACTCTGCTCAACTGCTCCTTGGATGTGCTTTCAAATATCTTGTCAGCACTTGCTACCTCAAAACCATCCCTTCTATGGAACTCTTTAACCTGTTTCATTAGTTACAAGAAGAATTACCAAATCCACCATTTTATGTTAGCAGGTACTTCTCAGTTTCATCTTTAACCAGTGTTGGTCAAAAACAACCAAGAAAAGAACTGTCATAAAAAGAATGATGCTTACCTCTGTGTCAGGTAAATTTCTATACTGTGGCAGCACCAGACGCTGGGCAAATTCAATGTATGAGCAAGGGACTGATTCAATTATACCATCAGAAAATTGGAAAGAGATTGAATCTGCTACAGTTGAGCTTTGCTGGAGAAGACCATCAGGGCTCACTGGAAGCAGAGCAAGTATTCAAATCATTCACATCATCACAAAACTACAACTTGCTATGATTATCTTCAAACAGCATGTTCATAAAGATATAGATTTGATGAGTGAGGCCAAATTTTCAGAAGGTGAACGAACACAAACATGCTGAGATTGTCTGACATTGAACATTACAAAACCTTGTACTTGCATAATAACAAACAAACCTTTCAGCAATCCTCCTTCAGAATTCAACCTGAATCCACTCTCCTCAATAAACTCATTCAGTGCTTTTATATCCTTCAAATGAGTGCTCAGCCGATGAGTGGATATAGTAACATGGTTCAGAGCATAACCATTGACTAGGGTCCAGGCAGCATACTCACTTTCACTGTGTATCAGATACCAACAAACAAACCATAACTAAACCAGATGATACAAGAGAATACAAACTTTCCTCAAAAAATAAACCCTAATACCTTGCCAATTGTTGAAACTCTGAATATAAGGGCTTTTCCCATGTTAAATGTCCAAGGGAACTTGAAAGTGCTGCATACTTGTTTCCATCCCCGGATGATTCCGTGTATTTTGTAATTATTTCCTTCACAAAAGATTCCAAATTCTCAGTTAAGTTGGGCTTGGGGAAGAAACTTAGATATAGATTGCAATCTTAAGAAATCAATCCATTCTTTGGTTCTCAGATTATAGTAACACTCTTCAATACTTAATATTACAGCAACATCATAGTCTTAATGGCAGATCTAAAATCCTAAGTCAGTATGTAACGTGTATGTGATCTTTCTGAGAGACACACCTGAGTTTTTGGACTCATTTGATCTACCAGTAGCTCTGAAATAAATATTCTGGGCAAGGGTCCATTAATGCCACTGCCATTGCCAGCCAGTGAATCTGCAGGTGGAGAAAACCACAGTGCCCTCAACTTTTTTGCTGGGAATCTTAACTCCTCTCGCTGAGTATAGCCATAATCCAGAAAAAAGCTAGCCATTGATTCAATTCCATAACCATTCACCTAGTTAAGTTCAACAACACACATGAATGAGCTAATCAGACATAATCAAATCACACAGAAAAGTCTACAATTGCAAGGAAGAAAAGCCCAGAGAAGTACCCCAAATGTCCTGAATGCAAGATGATCATAGCATAATGAGTTGTTCTCAACAGAGTGAACAAGTTCCAATATGGCCTTTGCAGTAGGGTTTCTGTTCAAGTATACGGATTGCATACTTCCCAACACACCCCTGAAAAAACCTTCACCCCCCTGCACCAAAAGAAATTGTCTTGGCTCAAGAGAATCTCGTAATCACGACCATTGCTTGGAATTCTAATTTGATGTAAGCCACAGCCAATAAGATCTCAAGATTTGATCTTTTATTTTCATTGTGAAAACTGTCTTCTAGAAACATTTCTAACCAATTTCTCATTCAAAATATATCAAGTTTTGAGCTTTTTTTCCAAGACAAGAGTTTGGAAACAAAACATACATAAATAAACAACTGGGAGATAGTTTCTCATCTTTTTTCTCTTCAAACACTTTGTTCCAAGTATTTTGGGGAAAGGACAGACTTTTAGTAAACAAAAACAAAAACACTTTCAAATGTACTCAGGAGACAGAAAATTGTTTCAAAAACAGCAATCAACAAGACATGATATTTTGGGTTCAGTCAGAACTAGAACATGAAACAAGAAATCATAATACGATCATTAACAGATAAGTAAATGAAAAGGAACCTGAATTGATGATGATCTCTGGGAAGCATGTTGTGATGGGGAGTTACAAGAGACGTGAAAGGTTCTTGTGGCCAAGTGCTCCGGAGAAGAAGGGTGTTTCATTGGAATCAGATTCCAGAAATTGGGATTGGAAGGGACAGAGATTGTTCTGCTGAAGAAGAAGAAAGGTGACAAATTAGAGGACTTGGTAGTTGCAAACATGGTGAAGTTTTTGGTGAGTGATGAAAGAGACTACATGCAACTTCAATCTTGAAGCGGCGAAGAGGTACTATGTTCCTATGATGCACATTCCATTTTCCTTTTCTGTCTATAATCTTTATCACTCTCTTTCTATTATTATAACTTTTTTGTTTTTTTTTCATTCAACTAATAATGTTACAAATTTACCGATTTACTAAACTTAGAACAGATGCGTACAATCTAAGATGAACAAAAGAAGATGGGATTGATACCTAAAAAAAGTTGTACAAATCAAAATACGCAATCATATCAACTTATATAAAAGGAAAGTCTAGAAAGCTTTGGTAAAATATTAACATAAAACAATCATGGTACTTTTAAAATTAAAAAATATATTCATAATTCAATTTATTATCAAATACTCAGAGTCGATTAATAGATCATAGTGGCACATTCATAATGAGTTTTGGGTATTTTCTATTATAAAAATAATTTACAATATTAACAATGAATAAAATTATTTATTTGACCTAATTAATGTTTTTTCCTTCTTCTTTTCTATTATTTTGCATGCAGTCACTTTCTTGTATCTAATCTAAAAAGGAAAAAAAGAAAGAATAGATTTAGTGTAATGAGTGAGATGGAGAAAATGGAGCGAAAAGAAAGAATAGATTTGATTTAGTGTAGCGAGTGAAATGGAGAAAATGCAGAGCGCGTGAGGCCATTCAAGAGAGTCTTACCATAAATATCACATGAGTTGCGTGGCGTGTGGCATGTCTTTAATCTCGAGACTGATGCTATGCTTTGACAAGTCATTCTTACGAGACAACTTGGAATGTGTCACCTCAAAACTCGGTCCTTATCCCTTCTCTTCTTCATCATCCAAACAAACAAACATTTATATTATTTATATTATTCAATTCAGAATGAATAATAATCACTCTATTATTTATTCATTCTATTTATTTAATTAGCCTTTCATTATGTATGTTCATGTATTACAAATCAACTTTGCAATTTCAACCTGTCAATTTAGCTATTTAGGAAAACAATATACTAATTATATTCCAACATCTCACTATATTAAATTAAATTACGAGAATAATTATAACTTGTAACAAATATATATATATATATATATATATATATATATATATATATATATAGTTTAGTTATTTAAATATACAATTTTCAGGAGATACTATTAGTGGTTGGTGGTTAGTAATTAAATAATACAGGATAATGTTTTACTTTTCTTTTTATATGTATAAATGTCATTTTTGTCTTAAAAGATAGCAATTTCTTTTATCATAATCACCGACAATATGTTAAATTTTGTTTTTAATTATTCTTTACAAACACATTATATTTTATCTTTTAAATATTTTAATTTAATATTTTACCTTTTTAAAATTTTTAACTCTTATTTATCTTATTCATAGAGTCGGATATCTTATAAAATACTATATTATATATTATAAAATGTATGTTTGTGATTTATTGTTTGACGTATTATATCTAATCCAAGGTCTTCTATATTAATTATTTTAATTTTTAATATTAGTTTTAGTTTCCACATTATCATAGAGTATGTAAATTTATGTTGTATAAAAATACATATTTAAATTTATTTGAATTATATTATTTTTCACGTCAATTTACGTTAAATATTATTAAGTTTGACGTAAAAAATTTTGTCACTAATAAAATAATTTATAATAAAATAAATTTTTTTAAAGGTGTTAAAATTGAAAGTGTTGCATGTTAAATAAAAAAATTGATAAAATTGAAAAAAAAAATTAGGAAACATATAAATATACATTTTTATGAGTTTATTTTTATTAAATATAAATTAAGTTACTGACTATTTTTCGGTTCATGATGTTATGATGATTACACTTAACAAACTAATCACAATGGACAAAATTAATAAAAGTGAAAAGAAGGACTGAAAATTAAAATAAACCATGAAGGTAAATTTGTAATGAAAGGTAAAAGTACAAGTTTAATATAAAATATAGAAATGATAAGGTAAAGTAGAGTTGTCAAAGCAGGTAACCTAGTTAAACCTGACTCGATCTGACTCGACCTACCACATGTTATGATTGAGTGAGTTAATTTAATCCGACTCATTTTTTAGTGAGTCAAAAAATTCTGAACCTGACTCAGTCCACCACGGATTAACAGGATAAACGGATTGGCTTACGGATTCACTTAATTCAAAAAAAATATTATTTTTTTATTTTGTTTTCAGTCAAAACTAAATTGTAATTCTAATTAAAATCTAAATAAACTTTAATACAATCCAAATACAAACTAAAATATAAAAAAATAACCTAACATGACCCAAATGTAAAGTCTAACCTAATAAAAATAAATAAAAACACTTGTGTGACCCTTTTATCTGCGGGTTGATGAGCTAACCCAGCTCACCACGACTTCAACCCGGATGAGCCGGATTCTAAATGAGTCGAGTCAAAAATTAACCTGTATTGAAATTTATAAAAAAAATTGAACCCAACCCGATCGAACTCGTAGTGAGCCGAATTGGCTCACGGGTTTCAACCCATTTTGACAGCTCTAAGGTAAATTATATTTTTTCTTGTTGAGTTGTAGAAGGATGCATGGCAGTGTTTATGATTTGCAATTCTCCAACTTTATAACCAATTATTTCTAATACTTTAGTTGATGCATATGATATCATTTTTGTATGCTTAACTTAGAAAACTTTAACCTCTTTCATCACAATTATCGTAAATTTATTATTCATAAGTTAAAAAAAAAAAATATATCAGCTAAATTTAAAGAAAAATTAAAAAATTGAAAATTAAAATGAAAAAATTAAAAAATTAAAAAAATTAAAAAGAATTATAACAAAAGAAAAATGAATAGTTTAATTGTAGATAGATTCTTTTATAAGATAAATAAGGTTTATATGTTTTGGGTTTAGCATTGAATTAATATTTGATTATTCTTTCTTGTAAAATTAATTTTTGACGTAATGATCATTTAAAAAAAAAATGACTGTACGTATAATTTTTGTTAAATGTTCACATTTATTAAGTATTAATAAAAGAACACTTCCTCTCTCTGAGACCCCACTTCCTTTTCCCTTTTCTTTTCTTCTTTCTATTTCACTCTCCCTATACTTTACTGCCACTCTTACAACCAACTCACTACCACTCCAACCTTTTCACCATTTTTGTTTCCTCTGCCCTCTCTCTAAGCTGGGAATTCAATTTCCAACCTAATTCTTTCCTCAATTCTGCAACAGCAAACAAACCAGAAACGAGGGCAAAAGCTTTCCCCCTAATCAAGTTTCCCTTTCTTCCATGTAACTTAACTTCAGCTCCTCAATTCCCTTCAATTTCAAGTTCTGGAACTATGTTCATGCTAAAATCGGATAAGGATCACATTCTCACCCTATGAATCTGCATTTCAGCTCCTTAAGTTGTACGTGGGAAGTGCTTACCGTTAAAAAGGGGTCTTTCTTGTGAGTAATTCTAGAGGTAAGAGAGGCTAACCGAAATTCTTTTCATTTAAACCATGAATCATGTTTGAATGAAGCTTGGTGTGCTAAATTGATGCTTGAAACGCATGTGTGGGTGTTTGATTATTGTTTGCCATGAAATTAGTGCTCTTGCATGTGGAAACAATGGAGTGACCTGGTATTTTTGTCTAGGCGGGTGGTTTTCGCCCAAGCGAAAACACTAGAAAGCCCACCCCTATTACTGCGCGAAGTCTCACCTAGGCGAGCTGGAGTCGCTTAAGCGAGAGATACTCTCATCTAATCGAGCTAGTTTAGCCTGAGCGAGAGTTTACCCAATTTTTTAATCTTTGTGACTGTTAAATCCTCGCCCAGGCGAGACCGACTCGCCTAAGCGAGATGGCCTCTCGCCTGGGCTAGAATGTCTAGCTTGAGCGAGAGCTACTGCAGTGGGATACTTCAGCTGCTGTTTTAAAGAGTGAAATCGTATGTTCTGATGTGGTTTTGTGCAAATAGACTCTTCTATGCTTGGAATGCCATTATTAATGTGTTGTGTGATGAATTTGGAAGAACATGAATTATAAGGAGTTGTGGCTGGAATAGAATTTCATGGGAAATTCAAGAGAACTTGTAGTGCGTGTAAGGATGTGTGGAATCCATATTGGTTGGTATTCTGAAACTCCAATAATCATTCACGCTCAGATAGAGCAGAATGGATTATGTCGTGAGGAGTAACAGGAGGTCCTAGTCTTTAGACTCGATCAAGTCCTAGACACGAAGGGGACTTACCCTAGGAACGGTCGGGTGATAACTCCTTGTGTACAGACTTTGCAGAGTCTGAGAACCGTTACAGGTGCAAGCCACCAAGAGCTCCAACGTCGCTTACAAAATCCGAATATCGAGTCTAGAATTTATATTATGGAACTATGTGTTATGAATGATGTTTATATTGTGAATTGTATCATTTTCTCTTATTTCAGTTAGTTTACCCCTTTTGTTTATGTTTGCTTGTCCTTGTGTGTTCTCCTTTGCAATGATCACCTACGGTTGGTGTGAACAGAGCCGAATCCAGATGATGATGCCCCCCTTCTGAGTAGGAATTGATCCTTACTCAATGTTGTGGTAGTTTTGGGCTAGATTTTGTGGAGTTTTAACTTGACGCGTAGTTTAGGCCTTTTTCTTATATCTACCCTTGCCTTCTAGGGATTGTATGGCTAATTTTGGATGACTGTACCAGCAGTATATACTTATGTGTATATGACTGTTATTCCTACTATCTGCTATGCTTGATCATAATATAATGTTTTATTTGATAGCGTGAAAAACTATGTTACACTCTCTATTTTTTATGTTTACATTTATATTTATATAATAATTATATGTAAATACAAACATAAAATAATTAAATCATACATGTGAATTAGTTAGAATGTTATAATTTTATGATTCAAAATAAATCACGGAAACATGGATAAATTAAGAATGTTATTTCCATCCAAATTTGTAGGATCAAGTTAAGAAGAATAACTCTCAATATTTTATTTTTTAAGAAATATTTCTATGTTATTGTGTTTCTCTATTTTGTGAGATATGTCTAATTAATGTGTGTAATTTGTTTTTCTTATTTATATCATATTAGATATACATAATAGAAGTTGTATCCATTGATATTTATAGGTATTCATTTTTTTATGAGAAACTATTGGTTTATAAAAATACAAATTTTCATATTTTTACAAGTTATATCATAATTTAGAGACAGTACAATCGTATGATATTTATAATACATATTAATTATATAAATTTTTAATATTTTTTTAATTAAAATATTTTAAAACTATTTTAATTTTAGTCTTATTTAATATGATATTTTAAAAAAATATATAAGTTGTGACATCCAATTTAATAGATAAATCTAATAAATAAAATATCACATAAATATAATATTAAATAGAGCACGAAATCAAAAGTATATACTAACTATTACCATCATTCATAATATACTTAGAAAGAAGTCTAAGGCATACCACTATGTCATGAGTAGACCCTGCTAATGCAACTGTTTCACGTAAGACTGCTCTCAGAACAAGAAATTTAAAATAAAATAAGAGTTCTTCAAAAAGGCTCAATAACGAGCCACAACCAACCATAGGGACCATACTACACAGCAACATCTTCACCACCCTGAGGACTACCAGAGGTTTCCACATCTACTCACACCAAATAAATGGTGATCATTGCAAAAAAAGAAAAATCACACAAGAAGACAGACACAAGCAAGAATGGGTAACTAGAGTAAAAAGAAATTTTTGAACATGTTATAGCAAGCAGAAATTTAAACAGATCATAGACATGCTACACACAATACAGTAGGCATACAATCATGTGATAGCAAACAAACAGGACAATATGACTCAATTATCCGGATACATATAATAATATCGAATTCACTGGATACTTGCATTTGTGGTGGCCTCTATTACTCTGCAGAGCCATTGCCAATGGGTTTCACCCTACCACGCACAAGGTTAGCCTTCAATCATCTAAGGTCATTTTCCTGCTAAAGACTAGGGCCTCCCGCTACTCTCACCACTTCAATCAGTCTGCTCTACGTGAGACTAATTGATTCCTTAGAGTTTCAGAATGCAATCCTTACTTGAATCCTTATCTAATTATATACATTACAACACCACCATGAAATATGACCAAAAGATTCATGGAATTACGTCTATCTCATACCACATTCATGTTTCTCACACCAAAACCACATGTTATCTCAAAACATCCCAATCTCATGCCAAAACACCACCAACCAACCAATCCATGACTTATTTCATACCCAAAACCATGAATTCCAATTTCATTATATTACATACAACATCCAAAGCATCATATTTCATATTTTGAAAGGTAAATCGAACAATCATGGAACCAATTTAGCCTACACAGTGTTTCCTGCACGAGTCTCGCCTAAGCTAAAGGCACTCACTCAGGCAAAAGAGATTCTCTCACTCAAGCGGGCCCTTCTCGCCTGGGCAAGAGCATGATATAATGGGTACTGCAATGTTTCAGCGAATTCTTATTTAGGCGAGACCTTATCACCTGAGCGAGATTACTCATCGCTCAAAACGAAACCCGTCGCCTAAGCAAAAATTCAAGCTGAAACCAGGGGTGAGTTCCTACTACTCTCGCTTAGGCGAGGGCCACTCGCTTGGGCGAGATTAGCAGGTTTCTCACCTGTTCACACATGCAACACCAAATGTCCTACCAGAAGCACAAACAATATATATTTTCATACGATCAAGAACATCATTCAAACACCAAGAACATAAAACATACCAGAAACAGGCAAAATGACTTAAAAACATGAAACCCTAGCTTCCCTTACCTTAATAAAAGCTACTGCGATAGGGGTTTAGACACTAGCAGAAAGAGCAAAACAACTCCAAGAACACCAAAAGACTGAAAAGACATAAACACTAGCACGAAGGTGAGGTTCTGAAAGAACCCATTTTAGAATCAGAGCATAAGAACTGGAAAAAGAGAAAGGTGAAAGCGAGAGCTCAACTTACATGGAAGAACATCGTTTAGTCAACTTGGAGGATGATCCGTAACTGCCTTAGCAGAGCTTCTGTAGCAGAAAGGGAGAAAGAAGGTGAGACGTTTTTAGTTTGTGGAGACTGAATGAAAGGGAATGGACAATTGGTGGTTCTGAAGTTATTAAGTGGACTCACCTTAGGCCCAACTAAAAGGCCAAGCCCTACACTTATAAGGCAAAAAGAAAAGAGGCCTTATAAGAGTCAACTCCTTAAAAATATAAGAGAAACAAATATCATTTAATAATTAAAATAATAAGATATAATTTTATTAAGAATTAAATATGATTTTCATTCTCAAATATTATACAAAAATTATATTTTGTCTAAATTATAAAATATTAACTCTTCACACCTTAAAAATACATATTTAATCCTTTTATTAAAAACAAGTCTAAAACTATGTTTAACATGTGTAGCAATAATTAATTATATCTAAGGTTTATTTTTAATTATTTTTTCAACCTTTTCTTGAAGAGTCTGCAAATCTATAAGAAAAAAAATGTTCTTTAACACCTTGACGACTCTTATAAAAGTTAAATAATCTTAATAAAAATTAATTTTCATATTTTTAGAAGAAAATAAAAAGTGAACAATAATAAAAAATAATATTAAATTATAGTAAAAAAATATCAAAATACTAGGTGTCCAATTTATAAATAGATATCATCCCACGTATATACCCACATGTATACTCATTCCATTCTCATAGTCACTTTTGTCCTGGTACCATTATCATCATCATTTTTTTTACTCGTACTTTTTTTTTTTTTGTATTTTTACTGATTTAAGTGTGGAAAAGTTATCTCATTATTATAATTTGCCTTGTATACACACTCTCTTCTTCGTTTTTATCTTAGAAGAACAATTATAATATTTATAAAAGGGTAAAATAATATACTTATATCTTATTTTAAGAAACTTCTATAAATGAATTTAACTAAAAGTCTAAAACTTTCCTAAAACTATTTCTCAACACCTTGATTTTGACGGAAAACTACCATTTTAAAGTATAATAATGTAAAATAAATAACATGTTAATTTGAAGGGAATCTACATCACTCTCCCAATCCACACTACACGCTCTTTGCAGGCTTTTTAAAGTGCATAACGCGGCAACACGGACTATAAATTGTATTTTGGATGATGAAAACTCAACCCTGCGAAGTTGCTATGTCACTGCCATTTCTTTACCTTTCTCTTTTCCATTCATTTTCTTGGTCTTTTCCCATCACTTCTCTGCCTTCCTATATAGACATACCATTCTCTCTCCTTTTCATTCTCACTCTCTCGCTATCAAGGTGAGTGCACTATCTTTGAAAATTAACCAATGGAAAATCATGGTTTTTGTTATTCTTCTGAGCATTGAGAACAATGAATTCATGCATCCTATTTATGTTGGTGTGTGTTTAGGTGCTTTCTGTTGGAGTTTTGTTGCTGTTCTTTGAGTTGTGAAGATGGGGCAAGTGTTTGGATGCGTCCAAGTGGAGCAGTCAAGTGTGGCCATCAGGGAAGTTTTCGGGAAGTACGATGATGTTCTTGAACCTGGTTGCCACTGTGTCCCATGGTGTCTTGGCAGTCGTGTGGCTGGTGCCCTTTCTTTGCGTGTCAAACAGCTTGATGTTCGTTGTGAAACCAAGACAAAGGTTCTTTCTTTCACTTTCACTTGTTCTTATCATCTTACCAAAATTGAAGCACAAAATTATATTTATCTGAGTAATGTCTGAAATGATGAATCATCTGATGATGTTGTGATGCATTCGATCAGGACAATGTATTTGTTACTGTGGTTGCTTCAATCCAATATCGAGCATTGGCAGAAAAGGCAGTGGATGCTTACTACAAACTCAGCAACACCAGAGCACAGATACAATCCTATGTCTTTGATGGTGACTATTCTAATGCTTCTGAATTGAAAGAAAATGGGTTTATCTGTGGATTCTCATATTGAAACTTTTTTACTCATGTTGCTGCTATTCAGTTATCAGAGCAAGTGTTCCAAAGATGGAACTAGACGCAACTTTTGAACAGAAGAATGAAATTGCAAAAGCAGTGGAGGAACAACTTGAAAAGGTATATTCTTTTTGTCTTATTCTTAAATTAAGAATGGAATAGAACATCCTTAATCTGTTTCCTTCTTTGTAGGCTATGTCAGCTTATGGTTACGAGATAGTTCAGACTCTTATCGTGGATATTGAGCCAGATGAACATGTGAAGAGAGCTATGAATGAAATAAATGCTGGTATGTTCACATGTCGCTTTATCTTGTTTGAAGAACTTGTTTTTATGTTTTGTTGGTGACCCTTTGCAAATAGCTGCAAGATTGAGGGTGGCTGCGAAGGAGAAAGCTGAAGCAGAGAAGATATTGCAGATAAAGCGAGCAGAAGGAGATGCAGAATCAAAGTACCTAGCAGGGCTTGGAGTTGCGCGTCAGCGCCAAGCCATAGTTGATGGGCTTAGAGACAGTGTGTTAGCTTTCTCTGAGAATGTTCCTGGGACAACATCAAAGGATATCATGGACATGGTTCTAATGACCCAATATTTTGACACAATGAAGGACATTGGTGCTTCCTCCAAATCCAATGCTGTTTTTATTCCACATGGACCTGGTGCTGTTCAAGATGTTGCTTCACAGATCAGAAATGGTCTTCTCCAAGGAAATGCAACACAGTGTTCTTGATCTTGTCCAAGGAAATGCATCACAATGTTGAAGAATTATTTTACCATGCTACAATGCTGTTATCAATTCAAAGCACTTTAGTTTTCTATCAAATTTTACGATGCAGAACACAACCCAGATCAATTGTCCCAATGATGCATCTATTGTATGTTTAATAATTTTCCTGTATAAATTATTTGGGGTTTTTAAAATGCAAAACAGTCATAAAACACAAATGCAAAAAGAAATTAAAAACAGAGGTTGAAAAATGAAAGAATTGGATACCAAAAGTCAATTGATATAGATTTAAAGTTCTTACGGTTCATCTTATTATAACTTTCTAAACATTTCTGAAAAATTTTAATTGAAGTTTGAATAATTAACTCGTTCAATTAAAAAAAGATATGGTATTGAATTGGTTAATTAAACTGGATATTAGAACCGAATCAAATTATTATTCAATCTAATTCATGTTTAATTATTAAATTAAAGGCACAGAAGAAAATAGAAGATATAAAGAGAATCAACTTAGAAATTTAGAGCTTCTCTAAGAGAAGACAAAATTTTAAATTGAAAAAATAAATAAATGAATTCAATATTTTCAACTCATCAATTGTATGCATGGGCCTAAGCTTAAGCTTGATTACAAAAATCTAATTTAAAGAAAGGAAATCAATTCCACGTTCCTACAATAACAAAAAAAATATTAAAAAGTCTCTAAATCTAATAAATCATATATTTATTTTGAAATATTAGATATGTAGAATAGAATCTAATGTAACTATAATTAGTCCCAAACAATATTTACATTAATGGTTCTCTCACATAGGTGTGATAGATGCACTATAAAGTACATTTTATAGTTAGGGATTTTTCGTGACTTTTAAGTATTAAATTTTGTACTAAATTAGAAAAAGTTATAAACATAAAAGTTGTAAACAATTATACTAGTTTTCAATCAAGATAAGAAGCAATTAGATGGAATTAATATAACTCTATACATTATATTTAGATTTTATAATGGTCATATGAGTGCAAAGAGAGTTGTGAATATGAATTAATTAATTTAGATTGCATTACATAAATGTAGTAGTGAGTTTTACATGGAATGTGGTAAAGTATAAGAATGAATGCTATGAATTAAGTACACTTCATATTGAGATTTTGTAAAAAATTATGTTAAGATATGGTGAAATGAAAAAGTTTGTTATTCAATTCAAGAAATTTATGTAAACGTCAAATACTCTGGTATTTTGAAACTTGTCACTACATATCTATAAATAGAAACTTCATGCACTTCTAAATCAACTTTTAATTGAATGAAAGTATTGTTATCTTAGCAAAATTGTGAGAGAAGAGTTATCTTCCTCTTTTAGAGTTTTATCTTTCATTTATTTAAGCAACGATTTTGATTATCACTTATCTTGGAAAGTATCCGATTGACATGGAAAACTTTCCATTTCCACATTTTCTCTTTACTTGTTTTTTCTTAGTTATTTATTTTCTATTATATTATTCTTTTCTCCCATGATTACTCTTGTATTGTTGTGTGTTTCTTTGTTTTCCACTCCTTGAAGTGAGCTTTCACACTTATTTAACCCTTTTATATTAAATTTTTTGTTTAATAACAATGCTTATTGAGTCCATTTCCTTCCATCTTAAAGCATATAAACATCGCCTTAAGTTCCTTATGTTTAATTGTCTGATAAAATCATGCATGTGCAATTTCAACCTTCATATTGTGTATTAAGTATCAACATTATTAAGGAAAGAAGACATGACTCCACTAGTTTAAAAATCATGTAGATGAGGATATTAAAGGTGAGACGTGAATATAATTGCGATAGCAAATGCAAGGAATTACCTTAGTGACTTCTGAATTGCTGTATGAGTGACATTTATATTGGCATTTGTATAAATTCCATCGATAAAAACAAAAAACTAATTTCCTTTTTAAATTTCTAAATGTACACAATTATAATTATTTTTTGATAAATTTTCAAACATATAACAATCATTATCTCACCAACACAAAAACAACATTCTATGTCACCAATTACAAGTCAAGCAAAAAAAAATCTACGTAAAAAATGTGCAGTAGCATTTTTGTTAGAAGTGACTCTAAATACCACTTGATGGACCTTGTAGCACGAAAATGAAGAGGAGAAGGTCCATGGTTGCAACGAAAATGGAGTGAAATTGAGGAGTGGATTCAAGCTTGGAGGCTCTTGAAACAATGAAGGTGAAATGGAGAGGAAACCTAGAAAAGAAATTTATTCTAGGGAAGGAGGCTAGAGGAGTTCTTGGTAGAAACTAGTCTAGCAAAGTGACTCTAGAGGCAATAGGTGGAGTACTCTCAACACTTAGTCTATTACCAATCCAAAGTAATCAAAGACAAGCATAGGAAGCTCTCATTTATAGTAGAGGATCCTTCCTTAATGCAATGAAAATGAGAAAGGAAATGAAATGCAAATGCACGGCTTGCTCTCCAAGTTGCTCAGGGAACCATTGGATGCAAAGGAGCTAGGATCTCACGCCAAGTGTCCTCCTTCACATGTCTCATGCATTGTCACACTTGGCACCATGTGGAAGGAGTCTTTGGAGAGCAATTCTCGGCCAAGTTATAATGGGGCTTGAATTAGCCCAATTTGCAAGCTAATCAAGTAGTTTAATAAATCATGGCCTAACAATTAGCCCAAAATAAAAGATATTCTAATGCTCCAATCATGAGTGCTCTCATATCTTGATGTCTTCTTTAGCCCATGAGAACAACATATAAAGCCCATGATGAATTTGATCCTCTTGAGGAAAGCCCGTTTGAATTCTTCTAAGAATGTCTCTTGTTATTGGGCCTTTGATTGGGTTTTGATCTTTAGGAGCATGTGGGTCATGGATTGGACCTTGGCATTAGCCCAAACTATAAGCCTTGTTAGGATCACATCACTCTATGTGGGGAACAATGAACAAATGAGTGGAGAACTTCATATTACTTTTTGTACAATTTTTTTTCAAACTTACTAATCAATCTTTTGTTTGATATCCAATAAGATGTACTTATTATGTACTACAAATTTGATTATAAGTCACAAAAATCAATCCTTATTATTTGCATTGAATGACTGGCTTGGAAAAAAAATAAGTCAAACTAGATATGCAAATAAGTTGGACACAATGAACAAATATGTGTGGAGTTGTTTGTCAGTTTTCGTATAATTTTTTAAAATTTAATAATCAATCTTTTTTTGTCATCCAATGGGATGTACATCTTATGTACCATGAATTTAATTATAAGTTACAAAAACCAACCTTTATTGCTTGCACTAGGTGACTAGCTTGAAGAAAAAAATAGGTCAAACAAGATAGACAAATAAGTGAACCCTAATGAACAATCCGACTCACTTTTTAGTGAGTCAAAAAAATCAATCCTTATTGCTTGCACTACGTGGTTGGCTTGAAGAAAAAAGAAAAGGATAATAAATGGGGCACAATAAGTAAATAAGCGGGGAGCTGCGTATTACTTCTCGTACAATTTTTTAAAATTTTCTAATCAATTTTTTTTGTTATCCAATGGGATGTACCTCTCATGTACCATGAATTTTAATATATGTCACAAAAATAAACCTTTATTTCTTGCACTAGGTGGCTAGTTTGAAGAAAAAAATAGGCCAATAAATGGGGTTCAATAAGTAAATAAGTGGGGAGTTGTGTATTACTTCTTGTACAATTTTATAATATTTACTAATCAAATCTCTTTTTTTTGTCATCCAATGGGTTGTACATCTTATGTATCATGAATTTGATTATAAGTTACAAAAACCAACCTTATTGTTGCACTAGGTAGAGATGGCTTGAAGTAAAAAATAGGCCAATAAATAGGGCACAATAAGTAAATAAGTGGGAGTTGCGTATTACTTCTCGTATAATTTTTAAAATTTACTAATCAATCTTTTTTTGTCATCTAATGGAATGTACATCTTATGTACCATGAATTTTATTATAAGTTACAAAAACCAACCAATCCTTATTGATGCACTAGGTGACTGGCTTGAAGAAAAATATATGCCAAACAAGATAGGCAAATAAATAGACCCCAATGAACAAATATGTCGGGAGTTGCGTGTTACTTTTCATACAATTTTTTTAAATTTAGTAATCAATCATTTTTTAACCAATAGGATGTACTTTTTATGTACCACGAATTTTATTATAAGTTAGACAAATCAACCCTTATTGCTTGCACTATATGGCCGGCTTGAAGAAAAAAATAGGCCAATAAATGTGACATAAGTAAATAAGCGGGGAGCTATATATTACTTCATGTACAATATTTTAAAATTTACTAATCAATCTTTTTTTGTTTTCCAATACCTCTTATGTACCATGAATTTAATTATAAGTTACAAAAACCAACCTTTATTGCTTGCACAAGATAGCTGGTTTAAAGAAAAAAAAAATACGCCAAATAAGATATGCAAATCAGTGGACCCCAATGAATAAATATGTGGGAAGTTGCATGTTACTTTTCGTACAATTTTTTAAAATTTAGTAATCAATTTTCTTCATCCAATGGGATGTACTTCTTATGTATCACGAATTTTATTATAAGTTAGACAAATCAACCCTTGTTGCTTGCATTAGGTGGCTGACTTGAATAAAAAAATAGGTCAATAAATGGGGCACAATAAGTAAATAAGTGGGGAGCTGCGTATTACTTCTCGTACAATTTTTTAAAATTTTCTAATCAATATTTTGTTGTTATTCAATGGGATATACCTCTTATGTACCATGAATTTTAATATATGTCACAAAAATCAACCCTTATTTCTTGTATTAAGTGGCTGGCTTGAAGAAAAAAATATACCAATAGATGGGGCTCAATAAGTAAATAAGTGGGAAGTTGTGTGTTACTTCTTGTACAATTTTTTTAAATTTACTAATCAATCTTTTTTTTCTTTTCCAATGGGATGCACGTCTTATGTACCAAGAATTTAATTGTAAGTTACAAAAATCAACCATTATTGTATGCACTAGGTGGCTGACTTGAAGAAAAAAAATAGACCAAACAAGATAGACAAATAAGTTCACCCCAATGAACAAATATGTAGGGAGTTGCGTGTTACTTTTCGTACATTTTTTTAAAATTTAGTAATCAATTTTCTTTTATCCAATGGCATGTACTTCTTATGTACCACGAATTTTATTATAAGTTAGACAAATCAACCCTTGATGCTTGCACTAGGTGGTTGACTTGAAGAAAAAAATAGACCAATAAATGGGGCACAATAAGCAAATAAGTGGGGAGCTACATATTACTTCTCGTACAATGTTTTAAAATTTTCTAATCAATCTCTTTTTGTCATTCAATGGGATGTACCTCTTATATACCATGAATTTTAATATATGTCACAAAAATAAACCCTTATTTCTTACACTAGGTGGTTAGCTTGAAAAAAAAATAGGCCAATAAATGGGGCTCAATAAGTAAATAAGTGTGGAGGTGTGTATTACTTCTTGTACAATATTTTAAAATTTACTAATTTAATCAATCTTTTTTTTTTCAAATAGGATGTACATCTTATGTACCATGAATTTAATAATAAGTTACGAAAACCAACCCTTATTGCTTGCACTAGGTGGCCAGCTTGAATAAAAAAATAGGCCAAACAAGATAGGCAAATGAGTGGACCCCAATGAACAAATATGTGGGGAGTTGCATATTACTTTTCGTACAATTTTTTAAAATTTAGTAATCAATTTTTTTTTTCATCCACTTCTTATGTACCACAAATTTTATTATAATAGAGGAAAAAATAGGCCAATAAATGGGGCACAACAAGTAAATAAGTGGAGAGCTGCATATTACTTCTCCTATAATTTCTTAAAATTCACTAATCAATATTTTGTTGTAATCCAATGCGATGTACCTTTTGTGTACCATGAATTTGATTATAAGTTACAAAAATCAACCCTCATTGTTTGTACTAGGTGGCTGGATTGAAGAAAAAAAAAGGTCAAACAATATAGGAAAATAATTGTAACACAATGAACAAATATGTGGGGAGTTGCGTGTTACTTTTCGTACGATTTTTTAAAATTTAGTAATCAATCTTCTTCTTTTTTTCATCAAATGCGATGTACTTCTTACCACGAATTTTATTATAAGTTAGACAATCAATCCTTGTCGCTTGTCCTAGGTAGCTGACTTGAAGAAAAAAAAATAGGCCAATAAATGGGACACAATAAGTAAATAAATGGGGAGCTGCGTATTACTTCTCGTATAGTTTTTTAAAATTTATTCATCAATCTTTTTTTGTCATCCAATGGGATGTACCTTTTTTGTACCATGAATTTGATTATAAGTTACAAAAAATTAATCCTTATTGTTTGCTCTAGGTGGGCTGGCTTGAAAAAAAAAAGCCAAACAAGATAGGTAAATAATTGGGACAAAATGAAAAAATATGGGGGCAGTTGCGGGTTACTTTTCGTACAATTTTTTAAAATTTACTAATCGTTCTTTTTTAAAATTAACCCTTATTGCTTGAACTAAATGACTGGCTTGAAAAAAAAAAGATCAAATCAAATCTAACTCTAGGTGGGGAACAATGAACAGAAAAATGAACAAAAGAGTGGAGAACTGCATATTACTTTTTGTACAATTTTTTAAAACTTACTAATCAATCTTTTTTTTTATCATCCAATGGGAAATACTTCTTATGTACTACAAATTTGATTATAAGTTACAAAAATTAACCTTTATTGTTTGCACTAGGTGACTGACTTGTAAAATAAAGGCCAAATTAGATAGACCAATAAGTGGTGCACAATGAATAAATATGTGAGGAACTACGTGTTAGTTTTCATACATATTTTTTTTGAACTTATTAATCAATCTTTTTTTATTAATCAATCTTATGAATGACTGACTTGGAAAAAAAATAGGTCAAACCAAATAGGCAAATAAGTGGGATACAATGAACAAATATGTGGGGAGTTGCGAGTTACTTTTCGTACAATTTCTTAAAATTTACTAATCAATCATTTTTTTTTCATAGTATGAGATTTACTTCTTATGTACCACGAATTTAATTATAAGTTACACAAATCAACCCTTGTTACTTGACATGCGGACATTTTTTTAAAAATTAAAAAAATTAAAAAAATTAAAAAGAAATTAAAAAATCACAAAATGACACGTGCCAGTTATTGTTCATAATCTGTTAACTATTTTAACAGTGTTAGTGAAAAGTATCAAATTAAATAAAATTAACGAATATTAAGATCAAATTGAAAAAAAAGTAAGACCAAATTGAAAGTACCAAATGAAAACTAGGACAAAAATATTTATTTAAGCCTATTAAAATTATAACAAATATATATAATTGTTAAATTTAAATATGAAAAAACATTGATATCTATCATTTAACATTTTATTAAATATAAATAATTCCGTTAAATTAAACTTTATCAATAACTAATCTAAGGTTTAGATGTAAATAAACGGTTAAAAGTTTCAAATATCTAGATAGATTGATTGAAAACAAATTTGAGCAATCATTTTATATATAAGTATAGATAACTGCTTAAAATTAAAAAGATCAAAGTTAAAATTAATTATTAAAATGGTATACAAATAACATTAATTTCATCCATACAATTATAAATTTTTTATTAAATTAAATTCTACTTTGATTTGGCTCATTACCACGACAGATTTATCCGTTCCTCCGATTGAATCTAATTGTGTTTATATCCATTAAAAAAAAAAAAGACACAAATCACTTCAGAAATTAATTATTATGAGCCTATGGATAAAAATTTATATATTTATTCTCAAATATATTAAACAAACATTAAATATGCATGCCACTAAGTGTACAAAAATTAACTATTTAAGTAGTAGTAACAATTTATCATTCCATCTCATCCATCAACTCAACATTTAGCAAACTAACTAATAATGCTGAAGCACACATAACAATTACAACAGGGGACAATTTCTCATTCACAGATTACCATCTTATGTTCAATTCATTCACAACCAACAAAATAACTAATTTAAATACCTATCTCTTCTTATATAATTTTAGAAAAATTATGTTTCGAAAAAGTTTTATTAACAAATTTTTAATAAAGTATACGTAATAATATTTTAATGGATGGAATAAAAATTTGATATAATTTGAAAAAAGAATGTTTGATGTGTGTTAAAAAATAAACTTTGTGAAATTTTATTAAAAAAAAATTTCTCAAAAGATCATACTCCATAATCTTGTGAGGAATAACAGATGTAAAATCCTTCTAAGTTACTGAGATAATATATTATGGGAGAACAAGTATATAAAATTAAGATGAACAAAATAAATTTAAAACAGTTATGAATAATTTTAATAGATCTATTACCGATTATGATTCATTATCATAGAAGTTTCGTTGCCTCTAGAGAATCTACTTAAACAACAAACAACATTTATACAGAAAACTCATATTAAGAATCTTATTACACCCTGATAATCATAACCAAACAAATATTGATTTTTGAATTTGTATTCTTAGACATGAAGTCCAACCATCTCCACTTGCCACAAATTTCTAAAAAGACTAAAATATAGACAAAAAAAAAATATTTTGACAAGTCCCAATCTCCAAACAAGCAAAAAGAATAAAAAACTTAGAGAAAGTCAAGATGATGAAAAATATTTTACTCTTGAAAGAGATAATAATTTTATAAAATAAATCTCAAATAAATTTAATAAGTTTTATCAAGTTTAAAAGTTAATTACGTAATAAATTTATCAAAGATAAATTTGATAGAAAAAATACAGACAACAAAAATATATATAACTTGTTCATTAAATTAAACTAAAATTTTTTTAATTAAATTATATTCTACTGTTAGTATAAATTAAAATAAAAAAATCTATACAAATAAACACATAATGACTTATTTCCAAATTGACGTATTTATATAAAAACTAATTTTAAAAATGCTGAGAATAAATATTATTTAATATTTACAAAATATTTAATAATTTAATAAGATAAGTTAAAAAAGATTAAATATTTATGATAGTTAAAATTATTATTATTACATTCCAATAAATTATTTAATATTTGATTATAAGTTACAAATAGAATACATTTATATATATATATATATATATATATATATATATTCAAAAACTGTCTGACAAATGATTTTATTTATTTCTATATTTTATTCCTAACAAAATTGCATAATAAATAAATGCCCCTACTTAATATTAAAACTATAAATGTTAATATTAATTATAATAAGTAACATTAATTTCAATTTTTGAATTCTTTACTCATTTAGTAACATAAACTCAATTTCCAATATGAAATTAAATGAGCAAGTGTCATGTAATATATTAAATAATTTCTTCCTTCAATACAATTAATAACATTAAATTCAATTACATCAAATATAAAACTGAAGTTTTGACTAAGGATAGCAGCTATATTATTATAATATATTAATTATGTTTTAAGTTTACGTAAAATTGTGAATTTTTAATTGAGTTATTGATAAATTTTTATAGTTTATTAAATATTTAATAAATATAATTTTTTTAATTGAGTCATTATTGAGTGAAATAATCGTTAAATGGATGACATGATTATTATTTTATAATGTCATTTCTTTCGTTTGTTTGCACTTGTTATTTTTTTATTATTTTTATTTTAAAATTTTGTATTTTTATAATTTCATAATTATAATTTTATATTTTATTATTTTATTATTTTAATTTAAAATTATATAATTATAAAATTATGAAATATAAAGTTATAATATATTTTAGACTTTTATTCAAATAATAAAATAATAATGTTAAAATTAGACAACTTTGAATTAAAATATTTAAATTTTAATCGTCTGTTTTAAAAATAGTTGGTTTTTTAAAAATATTATTTAAAAATAATTATAATTATAATTGTAATTGTAATTTTTATAATAAAAAACATAAATTACAAAAATATGAAATGTATAATATTGAAATTATGGGATATCAATTTATAAAATTTTAAAATTAAAAAATTTATAATTTTATAATTTTGCGTTTTCATACTTTCATAATTTTGTAAATAGTTTTATAATTATATAATTATATATTTTATTATTTGGTTATTATGAAATTATATGTTTTTACAATTTTATAATTTTGTAATTTATTAAATTTTACAAATTTATATTTTTTTAATTTTTATATTTTTGTAATTTTGTAATTTTTAATTTTATAATTTGAATTAAATTTAAAAATAATTTTCGTTAAATATATTAAATATTTGAAAAATATATTTTCATTTTTAGTAATAAATATCATGCAGTTACACATCTCAAAGTTAACAGTTAACTTCAATCTTAATTAAAAAATTTTAAAAATTGAATGACTAAATAGATCATACAAGTTTATTAAAGACAAAATTAAAATTCTTAAATTTATATGGAGACTAAAAACATAATAAAAACATAATGAATAATGAAGCTTTTATATATATATATATATATATATATATATATATATTATATAATACAATATGATATTATATATAGATAAATAATAATAATTATATTTAATATTTATAAATAAAATTAGTTTCAACAATTTCATTATATATGCACATTTTATTTATTAAAGAAAAAAATAATTATATATATTGGGTAAATCAATAGTTAAATTATATTTTTTTTATTATTGTGGTTATTTACTTCAATTTTTTGTTAAAATTAAATAATAATTGAAAAAAAGATATATTTTGGATTTATATAAAATAAATTAAAAATAATCTAACAAAATAATTTACAAATTTACTATTTTATGTGAATTATGTTATATTTAGTATAATTTAAAACGATAAAATTTAATAACTTCTCATATATATATATATATATAATAGATATTTAACAAGCAAAAATAATATTTAAGAAATAAAAAAATAAAGTGTATAAATATTTATATATATAATAATCTATTGCTTAATTATTAAGTAAAATAAAGTTTTATAATAAACACAAAATTACTATTTAATATTAAACTTATACATAAATATAAATAACATTGAATTCAACATTGAATTCACCATTACATACAAATAAAATCATTAAATTGAAATGTTTCCTAAACATTTGATTCATTTATAGAGGTCGAAGTCTCATTTAAAAAGGTAAATACTTAATGATAATAATAATTTTCTTAAAGAGCACCATTATGAAATAATAAAAACACACATGATAAATGTTAGTTCTGAAACAGTAAAGCTGACACTCGAGGTTGGGTTGGCTTTTGCTACTGAGGACAGCCTCGTCATCCTCACAGTGGGTCCCACTCTGTTGCAGCTCAAACTCCTTCCCCTCTTCTTCCACAGTTACACACTCTTTTTCTAGTCTTCTATTACAAAAATCTCCTTTTTATTCTTGCACAATAATATATTAATATTTATCAATTTTTATTCTTACAATAAAAAAGTTTAATTTAATTCAAATATACCAAAATCACAGTTTCATCAGATACCAGCAAACTAAGGAGAGAGAACCTTACGGAGTTAGTATAGTAAATTGATAACTGCTAACGCAGTATTATAAAAATATTTAAATTTAGGAAACTGTATTAAACATTATTCATATGTTTAATTTAAAAGAAAAATCATTAAATTTTTGTTGAGCAAGGTGTTTATTGTGCAATTGTTGCAGAGGAGGACCCATTTCAGTTATGTATCTTTGAGCGGAGATTACTGAGTTCAGCCCAGGTGCTGTTCACTCTGTTCTTTCTGCCCCCACTCTCCTCGCTTCACTTTTCATTTCCCAATTCCCAATCCATCTACCCTTCAAGTTTTCTTTTTTCCTTCTTTTGTTTGAGCTATTTTCACTTACTTAATGTGATCTGTTACTTTTCCCCCTTTCTGTCTTTATATATGGGTCTTCTCAGTTACTCGGTTTCAAGGGTTGTTGGGTTGTAAAGTTGTGATCTTTAGGTTTTCCTGGGGAATTTGCCATCTGGGTTAGTGGGAGGGTAGGAGGAGGTGGTATTTGGAATTGATGATATCTGAGTTTGGTTGTCTAGGAACTGGTAGAGATGGGTTTGGGTGCTGAGAATGGTAAGGTGGTGGAGCCTTGGGATGTGTGCAAATCAAAGGGGAGAAAGAAGAAGAAAGGGAATGAAGAAGTAGAAGGGGCTGGGTCTGGTTGTTGGTTTAGGCTCAGGTTTATGGGCAGCTGCATTTCCTCAAGATCCAAGGTCGATACCTCAGTCAGTGGCAGTGGCACCAGTACTCATTATGGTAATCATTATGGTTTTGCATAACTATTATTGTTGTTCTTGTTATCATGTGCTTGGATGTTCCATCTATGTGAATGTGTTTGTCACATGATTTATTTTTTTGGCGCATAAGCTTCCCCATTTTTGTTTTTAGTCATTAGTTTGAATTGGGTTTTGAGAATTCTTTCTTGAGCACCTAATGCAGGCTTGTTTACCTATCTTGTTTGCTATTTGGTTGAAAGTTACCATGCTATGTAAAGTTTGGGGGCTGCAGCAAAACAGGGTTGAAATTGAAATGTAATTGAGTTTTTTCAGTTCATGTTTATCCAGAACCGCAGTGGCTTACACTCTTAATCCTAAGAGATATGCAATGCATATGTAAGCTTTATATATAGCATGTTTCTTTTACTATACCTCCATGTGTATTCCAGTTCACAGTGGGAAGCCAGTGAAAAAAAATTAAATTTTAGACTGGCTAGGAAATGCATAAGTGTCAGATTTGACTTTGGTTGTGGTGGTAGGTAATTACTATCATATGAACTTGAGATTAGATATAAGGAAGGAAGTTACTCCCATTTTGAGACTGTGTTTAATTCTGAGTATTCGTTTGTACTATAAAACCTATGGTGCTTGATTCTATTTTTAGTTTTTTACTACTTGTCCTGATACGCTTTTCTGTAAAATTCTCTTTCTGGTGGCTTCTCATTAGCTGAAAGTAAATCAACTAATGATACTAGTAGAGACCAACCAACGGCTCCAGCAGTCTCTTCTACAACCACTAGTAATGCCGAAAGTAATTCATCCACTTCCAAACTTGAAGAGGAGCTTAAAATTGCTTCCAGGCTGCGTAAATTCCCTTTCAATGATCTTAAGTTAGCTACCAGAAATTTTCGGCCTGAAAGTTTTCTTGGTGAAGGTGGGTTTGGTTGTGTCTTCAAGGGATGGATTGAAGAAAATGGAACTGCTCCAGTGAAACCTGGTACAGGGCTTACTGTTGCTGTAAAAACCCTCAACCATGATGGGCTCCAGGGTCATAAAGAGTGGCTGGTTTGTATATTTTCAAAACTTTTTATTTTCTTCTATTATTATCTGCTAAATTCTACATTTCTAATGATCATTCGCGTTTGCATCACGTGACAGGCTGAAGTAAATTTTCTTGGCGACCTAGTTCATCCGAACCTTGTTAAACTTGTGGGTTACTGCATTGAAGATGATCAAAGGTTGCTAGTGTACGAGTTCATGCCTCGGGGTAGCCTAGAGAATCACTTGTTTAGGAGTAAGTTACCCTTTTCTATGTAATTAGTTTCCACAGTTTCTTCTTTGAGAATAATAGTTAGATCACTTCTGCACCTTGAAATTTTGATCACATAAAAAAGAAGAACCTTGCTGGGTTTCTCTCGTAAAGCATGGTTTCAGATCCACAGAAGTCAGGTTATAAACTTTTGTTAGTTTGGCATGGAGATCTAGACGTACAAGGGAAAACGGGTTACATAATGTGGTGCTTCTACTGTACTACTGTAATGATCTGCCTATTTAGAATAATGCATGAATCTAATCTATACCATTATAATGATTCCATTAATAACTTTGTTTCTTTGAGTATCTCACTTGTTATATAACGGATTTAGTAGTTTTCTCTATCAGGGTTGGAACTGTAACTCAATATTGCTGTTATCTATTTTATATTTGGATTATGTCTTTTCTTATTTATGTTCTCAATTTGAAATTATGTCATATGTAGGATCTCTACCTCTTCCATGGTCCATTAGAATGAAAATTGCCCTAGGAGCTGCCAAGGGTCTTGCTTTTCTTCATGAAGAAGCCGATCGACCAGTAATATATAGGGATTTTAAAACTTCAAATATACTATTAGATGCAGTAAGTGCCAACAAGTACATTATGATTACATATGTTTCACTTTTTGTTCATCTAACATTTCGGACAAATTCAGGAGTACAACGCCAAGCTCTCAGACTTTGGTCTTGCCAAAGATGGCCCAGAAGGTGATAAAACCCATGTATCTACTCGAGTGATGGGGACCTATGGCTATGCAGCACCAGAATATGTCATGACAGGTGATTGTTGTTTGATATGGCATGTCCAAATCTGAATGTTTTAGTTATTTATCATTACTGCTATAAAGTCACCAATGCTTAGACTTTGATGCCATTTCTATCTGTCTTTATTTTGTTGGGCATTTTTCAGCTCCTAAGTAATTATGTTTTTTTATTGATGATCTTTACTTTCAACAAAATTCTGAACAAAACATTTTAATGTTTGGAATGTATTAAGCTCTTTGTATCTGATATCATTTGTTTTCCACTCTAAACAAATTTATGATTAAGATAGTAAATTAGTCTGTCTATATTCTCCCTGTCTGATTATCAATTCTATTGATGACTTTGATATCTTCAGTTGTGTTTTCATAATGTTTATGACTTACAAAATTGGAGTT
>Ga0214542_1004014_pt1 | contig 29489 bp, 8 predicted proteins | sample CNSS1metaG_FD_160096 | JGI IMG/M metagenome (GOLD analysis project Ga0214542, IMG submission 160096) | Root nodule microbial communities from cowpea collected in UCLA plant growth center, Los Angeles, California, USA - CNSS1 | ecosystem: Host-associated > Plants > Roots > Nodule | place: USA...
TTTATATATATATATATATATATTAATGTATTTTAAAATATCAATGTAAATTAAAGATTTTTAAAATAATTAGTAAATAATAAAATATTATTAAATGAAAATTGTATTGAAGTAATTACAAGAGTTAAACTTCTTTCCACTACACACATGTTATGTTATATCATACAAGTAAACCATTCTTAAAAAATAATATTAATTAATCTAATTTGTATAACAAGTTATTACAGTTTATTAATTAGTTAATTAATTAATTATAATATATATAATCATTAAAATAATATCAATTTATCATTATCTTAAACACAATCTTAATAACAATAGATCCACATTGTTTAAGAAAGAAGTACGTCATACAAGAACTTATATCTTATTATATAAATTATTTAGGTTTATTTTTTAATTGTAATTAATAAGAGTGATAATTCAAATTAATAATATTTATCTTACACTATTTGACTCAAAATACAAGTTCCAAGAAAAAAAAAAACATATTCTAATTATTTACAATTAATATTAATCTATGAGAATAAGAGCTTGGACCACTTAGGTTATTTGAGGCTCACTCTTTTTGTATGCGTCTAGTCATAACTCTTGTGGTTGGTCTCTTAGCTAGGGGTTTGCCATCACTCATCCCAACTCTTTAGGCATTAACCATTCCTTACAAAATCCATTTTTCTTTCTTCCTATGGTAAGGGATAATGTGGTATTTTTCTTTGTAAGGTTTTGTAGTGGACTTAAAATAAGAAAAAAATGTTTAAAGCTCAAAAGGGCAATCAATGGGTTAATATCAGGGTAAACTTTTGGCCAAGTAGTTACAAATAAGAAACTTGATTCAACCTCTTAACTAGTAGATTCAAGTTCCTATTGTCACTTGATTCAGCCACCTCCTCCTCGGGTTCATCACTCCTTTCGGTGCCAGTCTTCGAGGCTATAGTCTTCATCTTTTTCTCACTTGAATCTTGCTCATTTAGTTTTTGCATCTCAATTTCATGTTCTCTTAGCTTACCAAACAATGCAATTGTGGTCATAGTGGATAGATCCATTGATTATGAGATGGTTGTGACCTTAGGTTGCCAACTCCTATCAAGACACTTTATCACTTTGATGTTTAGCTCTTCTTTATCAAACTCCTTTCCCAAGCTTATAAGATGGTTAACAATATGTGTGAATATTTTTTACACTTCAGCTATTGATTCTCCTTATTGCATCTTGAACAACTCATATTCTTGGATCAAGGCATGCTTCCTTGCTCTCTTCACATCATTTGTTCCCTCATGAGTAGCTTCAAGCACATCCCACATGTCTTTTTCACTTTTTCATTGATAGACTCTAATGAACTTATCCATGTTCAATGAGGTGAGGATATTCTTTGTTGTACCTAAAGTAGTGTCCTCTTTTGAGTAAAAGTATGCACCTAAAGTAATTGATTCTCTTGCTTCATCATTAAGAAATTCAATTGTAGTAGTAGATGCTTTTTATATGTATCATCTAATATCATTAGTTCTTTTACTTTACCTGGTTCCTCGATTGTGTTACTCTCAAGTTGGAGAGGGGCCAAATTGCTTCATTTAAGAAACAAAAAAGGACTAAATTGAATCGAAATTATAAATAGGGAACTAAATTGAAAACAAGCACGACCATGTCACATGACACGTGGCACTGTCACTACTACGTAGCACAACCATTACCTAACATGTGGTAGTGTTTTTTTAAAATTCAAGATTAAAAAAATTAAAAATTTTACCAATTGACACGTGGCATGTATAAACATGTCGTTAACATCAGTCTAATAGAAATGATCAAATTGGACATTTTAAAAAAATTAGAGGGCTAAATTGGAAAAATAAAAAACTTGGTGTGTCTTTTTGAAAATTCAAATAAAATTAGAGGACCAAATTAAATATTAAGCCTTGAACTTTTAAACTAGTTTTCTTTTTGAAATTGTCAACATTGTAACAAAATTGTTAAATAATAATAAATGAGAAAATAAGTAAAAGATTCTTGATAAATATTTTCATCTTTCTTCATTTTTTAAATTTAATAACTAAGAACAATAATTTTTTGATACTCATACTTTAAAAGAATAAAAACATATTATTATATATTAATGAACGATGTATATTTAAATAATAAAAATATATTATTCTACATTATTATATATATATATATTATATTAAAACAACAAAAGTATATTATTATATATTATATATTTTAAAACAATAAAATATATTAATTATATATTGAAGGGTTAAATATGATTTTAGTCCCTGAACTTTAGCCAAAAATTAGAATTCGTCCCTGGTCAAAACTTTGAAAAATTTTTGTCCCTAAACTTTAAAAATAAATGAATATAGTCATTTTAACCCAATTATGTTGACTTTTTTCAACATGTTGAATGTGTTTCGTGTTAATATTGGAGTTGTTTACGCTGTTTGACACATTCTCAGCTTAATATTTACTGAGAAATGCAATCGAAACCTAAACAAAAGTTAACACAATTGCGTTAAAAGGATTATATTCATTCATTTTTAAAGTTTAGGGACCAAAATTTATCAAAATTTCGGTTAAGAACGAATTCCAATTTTAGGTCAAAGTTCAGGACTAAAAACATACTTAACCGTATATTGAAATATATTATTGAGCAATTTGAAAATGTTTGGGCGGCCAAGCCCCTCATGCACTAAGATCCGCACCATTGAGTGAGTGTTACTTGATCTAATCTTTTAAGCAATATATTTTAGGTTTGAGTATTATATAGAGAAAAACAATATGATTGAAATAACTAAGCTACTGAGAAAAAGTTAACAATATTTTATTAAGATTATAATCATTGGTAAAATTAACAGATATTACAGATTAACAAAATGATTAAAAGAATGGGCATAACTAATGAAGTAAAACGCAAGTAGGGACCAATGGTAATTATGATATGAAGTTGTATATGTATATCTAGCCGTGAAAATGGTTATAGAATAATTGAATTTCTTGTTTCCATGCTATGCAACAGAAGCATAATGAGTATTATGATGAGGGTTTGTTTTTCGCTTGTTCTGCACTCGAAGAAATGTACAAAGCTGTTGCATTATTTTACTTGATTTTGCAATGGAGATTAAATACACCTAACTGCATTATAGTTATCCATTCCAAAGCATAAATGCACACAACTTTTAAGCTTTCACCTTTATTTCACTGTAGCACCACTGCCTCCTTTTCATTTGGTCGCAGACTATGCTGATAAAAAAAATCAAAAATCAAAAAATGAGGACTAATGTGTGAAACCCATTGTCTATTGATGCCTTAACGTATAAGCATTTTCATCTTATACTTTAGAATTTAAATACCATTTCAAAATTTTATAGAATAAGATAAAATATATATATATATATATATATATATATATATATATATATATATATATTGATTTGGTTGCATAGGAACCTCTTATGTAAACAAATTTTTATGGACCAACTTAGATATATAAAAGAGTAAAAATTTCAAAACTAAATATGGATGCAGAAAAGTCGTGCAAAGGAACTTATGAGGTGAAACATGTCATACAAATCAATTTTTTAAGATTATTCGAATAATTGTTTTCTACTAGAGTTGTCAAAGCGGTTCGGCTCGATCCGGCTCGGCTCATCACGGGTTGATCACTTAGTGAGTCAATCCAACCTAACTCACTTATTAGCGAGTCAAAAAAATTTGAATCTAGACAGACCCACCATGGGTTGGTGGGTAAAACGGGTTGGCTCACGGACTTACTTAATTAAAAAAAATTAACTTTTTATTTTTTCTTTCAGTCAAAACTAAATTATAATTAAAATTAAAATCTAAATAAACATTAATACAATCCAAATACAACAAAATCACAAAAATACAAATTATCTGTGTTGGCTAAAAAAAACAACCTAACATGACCCAAGTGCAAAGTCCAACTTAACAAAAAATACTTGTGTGACCCTTTATTTGTGGGTTGGTGAGCCAACCCGGCTCACCACAGAATCAACCCGAGTGAGTTGGGTTCTCAGTGAGTCAGATAAAAAATCAACCCATATTGAAATTTGTAAACATATTTTAACCCAACCCGGCCCAAACCCGTGGTGAGCCGAGTTGGCTTGCGGGTTCCAACCCATTTTGACAGCTATACTTTCTACCATAAGATTCAGTGATTGGTCGATCATGGAGAGGATGGTCAAATTCAACAACTGAATTAGAAGAATTTGATGCGGGAGCAATAACAGGAGACATTATTGATGATGTGGAGGGTATATAAGTAGGGGATGATCTTGTATGGGTAAAAGGTTATGGTATGGATACGGATGGGTGAGTAGCACAATATGGTGTGGGTACCATGGCATGGTGTGAGTAGTAGGGGACTCTATGGGTTCACTATGTGTGTTAGCAATAGTGGGTGGACTTGGGGTAGGTGTGGATGGTATAACTAAAGGAACTCTTAGAAAATATTTTCTCCTTTTTTTTGCTATTCTCTTCCCTTTATCGAGGCAAAGTGGACCTCCATATGACATTGTAGTGTAACTAAAACCTTACAAGTAGCAATTAATAAATTCATGGCACAATAAAGGTTCAAAATTATAAGAATAACTAAATAAAATCTCATAACAGGACAAAAAGTTAAATTACAGCTAACCAAAAATTATGAGTGTCAAGTACAAATGTGAAAAGTTAATCATCCTCATCATCATTGTCATCATCATGATACTCATAAACAAATGTGAAAATTCTTCTTCTTCTGTGACGTTTGATCAACTTGATAGGAGATATCATTTTCAACCTCATTTAAGTCAATGCAACCCTTAGGCTTGTTTTTATGATGGAAGACGTAACATGCCTTATGTTTTTCTCTCATCATGACATCTCATATGTTTTGTTGTTTTCATTGAAGCAAATATTATTTGTAAGCTTGGAATTATATACAAGTAGAACATGGATATCAATGGTATTATTTTCCTTTCCTTCTTCCTGGATGGATTTTGTGATATCGAGTTTGCCACAAAATTTACATTGAAGTAAGGATGCATCCTTTTTCCCACTATCATTGTCATAGAAAAGCATACAATCGTTCGCACAAAAATCAATTTTCTTAACTTTCAATCAAAACTTTGAAACTAATCTCTTAGCTTCATAATAATTGTTTGGCAAGTATTTGGTAGTGTTAAATCTAATAGGATTTTTTAAATAAAGTCCAAACATTGGTTAGGAACATTTCAATTTGATTTGCAAGCCTAAAGTCTAATGCATATTGATAGTTTTGACCCAGTTGTTCCTTCAAATACTGGTTCATTTGCCTTTACCAATAAATTGTAAAACTTATAGGTTGATTCTGTTAGCACAAGCAACATTGGTGCAAAGATTTGATAAAGCAAAGTGCATAAGATCACATGTGATTGATGAAGATTGATGAAGATCCATTTGATGATCATGTTTCTATAGTGTTAAATCTGGAAATAAAGTGTAGAATATGATATTTACATGTTGTACCATATTCGTAGGCTATATGATATATGTTAGATGTCTTGTTAGTCTTAGTGTGTCCTTTTTAATCTGTTAAAATGAGTTCTAATAGGTTAAAAGACTTGTTGTATATAGTTTCTAATTTAAATGCATTCAATCAGTTGAATTGGTTTTCAATCGACTGATTTCACTTAAGTCAAGTGAAATCAACAAATTGTACAAACAAATCAACCTGTTGAATTCACTTAAGATCAAATTATTTAAGTTGTCTTTTAGAGAGTTGGGCCACGATTGTGAGTTTTTGAGCACGAAATTAGTCATTCATATTGCTGACTTGTCCGGAAAAACTCTTCAACTCCAATGACAAAAGCTTCCTTCAAACATCTTCCACCATTATAACAATACTCATACATCCAAGCACGATGAATGTTCTCTTTGGCACATCTATAATAAGAAAAATGATAAATGTTACGTTACACTACATAAGTGCAACACAGGACATTATGAGATTGGTAGAGTACTAATATGGGACTTAAATACTAACACATAAGGCTACCTAAGTCCGATATGAGACTTAAGTACTATCACCTAAGCCTACCTAAGTCCAACATGGGACAAAGTTTGAAATAAAGCATTCTAGTCACTAAAGCCACATAATATAACAAATTGTCTAATATTGTCAATGTTACTTGTGATCAATTAATTAGAACGACACAAATTCTAAATAAATACTACAACAAATTTTGTTTTTAATATCAATAATTTTGAATTAAAAAAATTAATACAAAACACAACAACAACAACAACAACAACAATAATAATAATAATAATAATAATAATAATAATAATAATAATAATAATCTAGTTTTAAGTAGAAAAGCCAATTGCATGCGATGAGTGCTTGAGATTGGTAGAGTAGCTTCTTTCATTGGTTATCATGAAAGAATTTGACAACTTGCATCTTAAACACAATAAGAATGACATTTCAAGTTCACATTGTGTGTACTTGATTAAATGTTTTCTCCTCTTTTCCAAATAAATACACCAATATGCATATTTTTGAGTTCCTACCAACTTAATCTCACATTCCTCTATTAAAATCCAAAAAGAGTAACTTATGATTTAAATCTTTTAGCCCTGAGTAGATTACCAACTACCCAAAGAGGATGTAAATCACCACCTCCATAAATATCTCTCTATAACCTCTTTGACATTCGCTTTTGACCATGTGTTATGTGTAGTTTCAACTCAAGTTGTACAAATTTTTATTGCCTAATATGTTGTTTGTATTGGACAATAAGCATTTGTAGCGTGAGTTCAAAGTGCAAATAGCACATGCTCGACAACGAATGTTAAAGGAATTGTAAAAAGGTCTTTATGAAGATAGGGATTTACGTCCTCTTTTGGTAGTTGATAATCTACTAAAGATTTAAAAGATTTAAATATAAGTTACTATTCTCGGGCTCTGTTGGAAGGAGGTCATATTGAGCTTATTAGAACTCAACAATGTTAGTGCAATGTTGTGCAAGAATACCATTGGGATGAGAAGTGTGAGGCTCTATAAATATTTTAAATTAACTTTAAATTCTATACAAAACATTAGACTTTGGTTTTGTTTTGAACTTGAAATTTAGTTCCTAAACTTATGTGTGACAAGTTATTTGATTTTTAACCTTCACTAAGTTTGTATAATATGATACACTTGATGCCTTTATATATGATGAAAAAATTGTTAATTTTTGAAATTAAGTTTGGGGTTTAACTTTGTTTAATAATAAAACTAAAAAAAACTTGTTTAAAAATATTTCTACAAATATTTAATAAAAATGCCAATTTTATTAAGAATATCATCATAAGTTGTATACAAAAATTAAATTGAGTGTCAATTTAAGGAGGGACAATATTGCTTCATTTTTACAAAAAGTGGGAGTAAATTGAAACTAAAAACAAATATAGGGACCAAATTGAGTCACTTTGACACGTGGTATAACTGTCAAGTGACACGTGTAAAAAAATAAATAAATAAATAAATAAATTCAAAAAAACCAGAAATTGACACATGATGTTGACTTTAACACCGTCTGGTCAAAATTAACGGCAAGGACCAAATTGAATCATTTTTAAGAGAATGAGGACCAAATTGAGACAACGAAAAACTTGAGGACCAAACTAATATTACTTGACAAATAGAGGGACCAAAAGAGTAATTTAACCTAGAATTTTCCTTAATACAACATCTTTTGCCTCAATTCCTTCTATTTTATTGTTATCTATTTCTATGGGTTGTTTTCTTATATTCTCCTAGGTCATAACTAATTCCTTTTTAAGTTCCTTATTTTTATGTAATGTTTTCTAGTTGATTCTAGTGTTGGCCCAACAGAAGGCGCGTTCCTACTCCATACCAATGTACACTCTGACGAGAAAACATCACGTGATAGAAGTGAATGGGTTGCTGGAAGACTCAACCCAAAGGTTCACACTTCACGTTGAGTTATACGTTGGTTACGTTCATGATGGCTATTGAAGGATGGAATGCGTTGTTGATTGATGTTGGGCTTATGGGATGTTAGTGGACCAAACAAATACAAGGAAAAGAATAAAAGACACTTATATATATGGGCCAGAATATAAGCCCAATGACAATGCTAAATACACCACACAATTCACTAACCTATACATTTATTTAACTAATTAAAAACAAACAAATAAAGATTGGTCTAAACCATGGCCTATAGGATGCGGACCCCTAGGACGGGATTCATCACTACAAGATTTGTCACGGGGTGGAGGATGTGCATTGACTATAGAAAATTGAATCAAGCAACCAGAAAATACCATTTTCCACCACCTTTCATGGATCAAATGCTAGAAAGATTATTTGGACATGCCTATTATTGTTTTCTAAATGGATACTCTAGATATAATCAAATAGTCGTGGATCCACTAGATCAGGAAACAATTGCATTCACTTATCCATTTGGAGTTTTTGCTTATAGAAGGATTCCCTTCAGGTTGTGCAATGCTCTAGTCACATTTCAGAGATTCATGCTAGCAATCTTTTCATACTTAGTAGAGAAATGCATAGAAGTTTTCATGGAGGATTTCTCAGTATTTGGATAATCATTTGAATCATGCCTAGAAAACCTCAACAAAGTTTCTGATGACTTGGGCCTAACCATAGGCCCAATCAAAGGCCAATCACTATGCTTCTCTCATGGGCTTAAAAGTTTCAAGACCACAATGGGCCTAAACCCAAATGCTTATCTCATGGCCCAAAGAGGACATCAAGCTTCCTAAAAGTTCATTGGTTTAGATTTCAACTAGGCTAACTATTTAGGCAATGCTTTTAAAATAAATTTCTAGAAGTAATTTTAGATCATAATTCACCTAGCTTTGCAATTGGATCCATTAGGCCCAATTACAAAAGTCTAGGCTAAGTTGCATCTAGGTCAATAAGGAAGGCATGATCAAGCCATATGACACTCTAGGAATGGAGAGTATTTTTCCACCTTCTTGAGTGGTCACATGACACTCTTGGAATGAAGAGTATTTTTTCACCTTCTTGAGTGGTCACATGACACTCTAGGAATGAAAAGTATTTTCCACCTTCTTGAGTGGCCACATAGAACTCGAGGAATGAAGAGTATTTTTCACCTTCTTGAGTGGTCACATGGCACTCTAGGAATGGAGAGTTTTTCCCGCCTTCTTAAGTGACCATATGTCCTTCTCCTATTGGAGAGGAATTTTGGTTTGGTCTCCAAACTAGTCAAAGTTAGAATTTTTAAGGTTTTGCTTTTCCAAATTAGGAGATACCTTAGGCTATAAATAGAGGTGTCTCTCCCCCCTGTAAATTTACTCTTGAATGTGTAATATTATGATGTTGAGATCACTCCACAAACATTCCTTTGAGAGTCACCTAGCTAGAGTATTCTTCAAGAAGCTCTTCTAGCCTTTCTCCTCTAAAGTTGGCCCAACCTCTTTAGGGTTTATCCATCACCACCCAAGCCGCTACACTCTATCCTCTTTTCCTTCAATTGCTTCTACATAAATCCTCCACGGAGTGTCTTCATTCTAGCCCACACGCCTAAGGAGACTCATCACAACCTGGTGCTCAATTGAGAAAAATTCCATTTTATGGTTAAGGAAAGTACTGTACTTGGCCACAAAATCTCTAAAAAAGAGGCATAGAAGTTGATCTAGCTAAGGTGGACATCATAGCCAAACTTCCTCCTCTAAACAATATTGAAGGAATCATAAGCTTCCTTGGACATATTGGATTCTATAGAAGGTTTATAAAAGACTTCTCAAAGATTGAAAAATCTCTTTGCAATGTGATGCTCAAAGAATCAAAATTCTCTTTTGATGAAGAGTGCTTAGAAGCTTTTTCAATGCTCAAGTAGAAGCTAAGCACGACTCTAGTTATCTTTGCACCAGACTGGAAAAATTGGTTTTGAATTGACATATGATGCTAGTAATTTTTTAGTTGGAGTTGTCTTATGCTAGAGAAAAGAAAAGCACTTTCATACCATTCATTATTCCAGCAAGGTACTCAATGAAGCTCAAGTGAATTATGTCACAACTAAAAAAGAGTTTCTCGCAATTATTTTTAGGTTAGAAAAGGACAGAACATACTTGATTGGGTCACTAATAAAAGTCTACACTGACCATGCAACTATCAAATATCTCATGAGCAAAAGTGATTCCAAGCCTAAACTAATAAGGTGGATTCTTCTACTACAAGAGTTCAATTTGACCATCAAAGATAAAAAACAAAAGTGAGAACCTTGTAGTAGATCACTTATCAAGGCTAAGTAACGAGTACAACTCGACTTATGTACCAAACCAACCCATATTTACAATATTATTATTATTATTGACATACCTAAAACTGCTTAATAAACATAGGATCCAAGTGTGTGATCTATATGACATATTAACCTCCCTAAAATTCGGGGAAGATAATATTTATGAGATATATGATATAAACAAAATCCATTAACAATAATAGAACTTGTTAACCGGTTAATGGTAGGCCTAAAAAGACTATAAATATATGTCACCACAAGAAGTATCTCATCTCATAATTAATTTTATTAACAAATATTCACTAAAAACTTTTTAGTGACATGAGCATGAGAGAGTCTTTATAGGTGGATTTCTCTTTAGTGATAATTCGGGACTCGATCACATGTTAACAATGAGGTAAGCCCACCTCAAAGACAGTTCAATTAAATCTGATGAAAATACAACTCTTAGTAAAACTATTAAATGCATTTTTAAAAGCCTTCCTATTAATTAATATTTTTATTTCAATAAACTTTATATTAAAATTGTTAATAAATTTTAGCTAATCTATCTCTCTATATATATTTATAAAGAAAGGAAATTTAATATATATTTTACTTTTCAAAATATATATATATATATATATATATATATATATATATAAAATAAAATTGTCTCCATTTTATTATACTGCGAAAAAGTATTATTCACTTACCATCAAGCCCACAATTCTATTTTCTACGTATATTTTTATTTATTTGATAAAATATAAAGGCTTAAATATACATTTGGTCCCTATTTTTGTTGTTTTTATTCAATTTGGTCCCTATTTTCGTTTTGTGTTCAATTAGGTCCTCATTTTCGTCAAATTATGGTCAATTTGGTCCTTTTCACTTACGGTGTTTAAATAGTTAACGTTTTTGAATAATACATGTTATGTGTTATTTCCTGGCTTTTTTGATTTTTTTAACTTTTTTTTTAAATTTTTTAAACTTTTTTATATTTCAAAAAAAAATTGTCCACGTGTCAAGTCAATATTATACCACGTGTCAATGCTAGTGTCACATGTCAATTTGTGGTAGTATTATTTTCTTGTTCAATTTAGTCTCTATATTTGTTATTTTTGTTCAATTTAGTTCCAATTTTTGTTAAAATAAATCAATTTTGTCCCTTTCAAATTGACACTAAATTATAAGAATATTCTAAAATACTTTTAAAATTGATATATAAAAATATTTTAAATATTCAAAATATTTTAGAAAAGTAAACTAATATTTATAAAATTAACATTTAAATATAAAATATTTTAGATTTTAATATCTAAAATGTAATAAAAATATTAAATATTTTAAATTTAGGCTTAAATACTTTTTTCGTCCTCATTTTCGTTGTGTTTGTTTCGGATGGTCCTCATTTTGACAAAATGTTTAAAATGGTCCTCATTTGTACCGAATGTTTAAAATGGTCCTCATTTTCGCAATTCGTATTTTATTTGGTCATTTTTTGTGACGCCGTTTAAATTAGTAACAAAACACTGTACAGGTACACGTAACACACTCCAATGCAATGTAATACAAACAGTTCCACTTGTACAGTGCTCCGTTACTGATTTAAATGGCATCACAGAAAAGAACCGTATAAAACACGAATTGCGAAAATGAGAATCATTTTAAACATTCGGTAAAAATGAGGACCATTTTAAACATTCTGTCAAAATGAGGACCATCCGCAACAAACACTACGAAAATGAGGACGAAAAAGGTATTTAAGCCTTAAATTTAAATGTGAATTTTACAAATGTTAATATTTATTTTTAAAATTTTAATAATTATATTTTAATAATATTTAGATAATTATATTCTATTTAACAATTGAATTAAAAATTATATTCAATTTAGAATTAAATATTATAATTTATAATTGAATTTAAGAAATAACTAATAATAATGTCAATTTTAAAAATTAAATGGTTCTATTTTAACAAAATTTGGGACTAAATTAAACATAAATAATGAATATAGGGACTGAATTAAACAAAAATAACGAATATCGAAACTTAATTGAACAAAAAGAAATAATACATCCATAAATTAACATGTGGCACTAGCATTGACACGTGGCATAATTGTGAGTTGACTCATGGACAATTTTTTTGAAATTAAAAAAATTAAAAAAAAAAAACAAAAAAACCAAGAGCTGACACGTAACATGTACTGCTCACAAACATTAACTATTTAAACACCGTTAGTGAAAAAGATAAAATTGACCATAATTTGACAAAAATGAGGACCTAATTGAACACAACGAAAATAGAGATCAAATTGAATAAAAATAACAAAAATAGAGACCAAATATATATTTAAGTCAAATATAAATTTAAATTAAACACAATAAAAAATTATTAGAAAACAGTTGCCAATGTATCAGATTCCTTTTTAATTGTTTTCAATTATTTTACTCTCTGCATCCTATTTGTAAGGCCCAATTTTAAATTTTTGCCCTCATGTTTAAGGGTTGGCCTTAATCTGTTGCGCCTAAAGGGTGGCACATAGGGTGTTAAGGCCCTAAAGCTGCTAGGGTTCCCTTTCAGCCTCACTTTTGCAAATCTGAACCTAAACACTGCCCCCTTCTGTTTCAGAGCTCTACTAGGGTTAGCCGTCACCCACTCCAAGCGAACTTCGACTTTTCCACTCCATGTAAGTTATTCCCGAACTCGTAGTAGCTTTCCACTAACTCTACTGTGGCATTCCTGTGAGACTCATTTCGATAACTCATTCTACTCTATTTCTTGGTTTCCTTCCAGCCACTTATTTCTTTCCTTGAGCTGTTGCGCTCTTACGTTTTATGTCGAGGGCGCGTCGGGATATCTTGCTAGCTTATTTCCAGGTAAGGGAAGCTAGAACCCTCTGGTTATGTGATGCGTTTTCTGTGGTTGTGTGTTTGTATCGTAATTGATTGAAATTGCATGTTGTTGTGAACGTATGAGATGGCTGGAAATATTATTGGGTGCGAAAATATAGCTGATGCAGGTTGAACAGTGGCGTGGTCTGTCATTCTCACCCAAGCGACTTGGTCTCGCCTAGGCGAGACTTGCAGAGAACCCACCCCAGATCGCGGTCGAGCTCTCGCTCAGGCGGAGGGTCTTAGTTTTGAGCGAGGTGCTATCTCGCTCAGGCGAGAGACGCTCACCTAAGCGAGCTCGCGTGGGAGTTCGAGGATGGGTTGCTGCAGTTGTAGCCCAGGCGAGGAGTGGGCTTGCTCAGGCGAGGGAAGCCTCGCCTAAGCGAGTACGCGAGAAACACTTCATTCGCCTCTGTCGCGATCTCGCCTAAGCGAGGGCTTGTCGCTTAAGCGAGAGGACCCCTCTCACCTGAGCGAGGGCTTCTGGCCTAAGCGAGGGTTGGGCGAGAGGATGTGTGGGTACTGTTTGGAATCCTTGTTTGGGGTATTACATACATGTTTGGTTGTATTGCTATGTCAAAATATGAAATAAATGAGTATGCATGAAATGGGAGGGTGTATGAGTTGTGAGTGGTGAACTTGGACAAATTCTTGGCATGTAATGAATATGAGATTGGTTGGTTATGAATGCAACATGGTAATGAGATGAGTTGACACCCTATACTCATGAGTGGAGTATGACGAGTTGGTATGAATTTGACCTGGAACACGAAAGGGGATTGGCTATGAGGGTTGACATGATCTTTATACATGCATGATAAATATTACCTGGTTTTGTGCATATGTTTTGGTCCGTGTCAGTGCGTAATTCCTTGGGATCTCTAGGTGAGATTCTCAGGTCGTACTTCAGTAGTCAAGACGTAATTCCATGGCCCCTGTTAGTGGGTGTCCATGGTGGTGCCCCATCTGTATAACTAGGTAAGGATTCAAGGTAAGGTTGCATCCTGACACTCTAAGGGGTCAGTTAGTCTCACCTAGAGCGGACTGACTCCTGTGGTGAGAGTAGTAGGAGTCCTGAAATTCATTAAGGGCTAACCTTGTGGTGAGGGAAAATTGATTCATTGTAACACTTGTAACACATAGCTCGGGGGTGAGCAGCTCAGGGGTAAGCAGAGGTATCCACCACAAGTGCAAGCATCTGCTGAATCCGACCAGGTTATATGTATCCGAATGAGTTGAGTCGAGTCTTAGTGTATTGCTTGGAAGGTTGTAACATGCTTGTGTGATGTGTGTATAATGAACTGTGAATATGTATCTGATATCATTAATGAAATGGTTTTGGCTCTAGCTTACCCTTTGCTTGTTTGATTGTCTTGTGTGTGGTTCTTCTCTTTTGCGATGATCATCAAATTATTGATGTGAGCAGAAACAAGAGATTCTCGCGGTCAACAGGGGAATGGTGACTCTGTTGCGTAGCTCGCTTGGGCTGGATCCTGATCCATGATCTTTCTTTTAGGGCCACGACCCATGTAGCATCTGTCCCTTACATTTCAAGTTGTTTTGTGTAGAATATTTTGTAACTGTTTCTTTTGGCACCGTTACGCGTTTTGGTTGGTTGAATGAAGTTACTTTTAAACTTCAGGACTGGACTAAGATATTATTCTAATGTGACGCTTCTTTTAATTACGCTATTAATTAAATGGGATGTTCCACTATTCGTTTCCATCGATGGTAAAAATCAAATTCCTTTAGTATTAAATCTAAAAGATAACATAAGAATAAATAAAATATATATATATATATATATATATATATATATATATATATATATAAAATGTAATATAATAAAAAATATATAAAAACTAAAAAATAAAATAAAAAAAAAAAAAATATATATATATATATATATATATATATATATATATATATATTTAACATGTAATGTAATAAAACCTATATAATAATTAAATTTTAACTCGTGAAAAATAAAACAATATAATACATATAATGTTTTAGCGAAGGAAAACAATAAATCGAAGCTGCGTTACATTTCCAGGTGCCGAAACACCCTCAACTGATTTGACAAGTAGAGGAGAAGCCACTGGTCACACTATGAGTACAGGGTCCAAGTCAATGGCAGGGTTCGCCGGCAGTGACGTGGCTGCTTCCCGGTTTTCTTCCGGCTGCGTTGACATGTGCGTATTGCTCACGTTGCGTAGACCAGACGGGACGACCTGGTCAGTCTCGCGCACTCCAAAACCACCAAGAATAACCATTTTCTTGCATTCCACTTCTCGCCATGGTGAATCCCAATTCTAGGGTTTCTCTTCTCCTTTTCATCTCTTCGATATTCTTCACTTGTTTTCAAGGTAAAAATTTTCTCCCGAATTAACTGCTTTTCTTTTTCCTCATTAATTCGTAATCTGTCTACTAGTTCTTTGACCAAACATTTTCGTTCATAAAGCGTGCGATTATTCGGTTCGGGGAACTTTGGCACTTATAATGCTTTCCTGGATTGATATATGTGGGATTTTTTAAATACTACAACAAATTAAGTAAATTGTGTATGTGTATAAATGGATGTGCTTTGTTGTTTTTGTTTTGCACAGGGTCAACGTTATGTGCAGTTGTGTCGCTGAGATCAATTGAGGTTTTTAAAACGCACGAATGGCTGAAAGCCACTACGACTGTGTATTTCCTGTGCAAAGGGGAAAGCAAGACCGTGCTTCTTGATGTCAGGAAATCACATGTCTTGTATGCTTTCAGTGGTGAAGAATCTTGGCAGGTTATTTATACAGTTTTTTCTCTCCTTTTAGGATTTCAGTGGGCTACTTTTATGTCTTAATTCTTGCTTCTGTTATTTTTTATGTAGGCTTTAATTAAGTTTTATTCAACTCGTAATTTGAGTCCCTAATAGAATTTTCGTTATCTTAAGAAATCGAAATATCTTTTATCTTGGTAAAAGTATTCTGCTCCCATTTGATTTTTGTATGACATTTTAGACTTATCTATCAACTCTTTCTTACCTTCTTCAATCACCTTTTAACTCATCAATCAACTTGCTTTTGGACATGATTGGAAGTGCAAGTTAATGAACAAGTTGGAGATGATAAGTTGGAATTAACGACCACGCCATCTTATAGACGCCAAAAATCAAATGACAGTGTAGTTAGACGAAAAAAAAAGTGTTTTGAATGTTCAATAGAACAAAAATTAAATTCTTAATGGAGATTGAAATGAAAATAGTCAAATTCACAAGGTATAATGTGAATTCAAATACACACGTATATGGAATAGGGACGATGTCTCCTAAGGGAAGTTTTGACCACTTGCTTATTTCACCAAATGAGACAACATAATTGATAGGCCTTCAAAAGATATAACATCAATGAGACAAGAGTTCAATCCACGCATAAGAGATTGACACTACCTTTACCCAAAATATTATGGAAAACTCTTTATATGGTGTTCAACTTTTTTAGCTCTATTCAATGTAGACTTAGACTCATACTTGGATTTCCCAACATTCTCTTCTTCAAGTATGAGTCCCTTCACATTGGTACTTTCCTCTCAAGCTAACCACGAGTATCCCTCACTTGTACCGCCTATTCATCATAATGGAAAACGCTTACCTGACCTTCTGTCATGAAGACTTCCAATTGAGAGAGTTGTTTTAGCTGGTAACCGGGATTAACCATCGGCTCTAGTACTATTGATGGGTCTTTTGAGGGAAGGTCACCGGGAAGACACAACACCAATGACTCATGAACCCAACTCACACAAGAGATTTATCATCTCTAATCCAAAACCTTAAGACAATGGATTTATCAGTTTTCATTCTTATATAGTGTTCAATTTTCTCATTTATATGTATGTGAATTTTAGACTTACTTGGATTTTCCAACAATAATAAGTTTAACCATATACTGTTTATTTAGTTCTTGTTCAAGGGGACTGACTCTGTTTTGATCTAAGTTCTTGTACAATTTGTGGATTAAATTTTGAACTTTGTGGAACTTCTTTGGTTAGGAACCTAAAGCTCAGTCATTAAATTCCAAGTACCTTCACATTTGAGCTGCATGTGTTACTGTTTATGCTAATACTTGGGTTTTGCTTTGTACTCTCAGCCTTTAAGCAACTTTACAAGTAAAAAATGCAAGCGGTGTGGATTCTATGAGGAGGACAGCATTACTTCAGACGATGTATTTGACGAATGGGAGTTTTGTCCATCTGACTTTACTGCACCTGATGGTGAATATATTCGGTTCAAGGAAAATCAATTCGTTGCTACTTTTCTGTGTTCAGAGTGCTTATCACTTGCTGCTGGTGAGTACTTGCAATTCTTTTCTTTAGAGATTCTTTATTACCACTTATTTGAAAAAATGTTGTGACCTAGGAGACGCAAGTGCAAAAGTTGTATAATTTTCAAAAGCAATTCATTTCAATCGGTATGAATGATTCTTTTGATCTGTAGTTCTTTCTACTATTTATTGCTTACATTTAAGAGAATCATTTATGTCAATAGCCTTTTAATTCTGATTGTTAGCAGACATAATAAGACTAATAAACTAAATTGTTCTGTTTATCTTCCATTTTATGTTTACTGTGCAAACGCCCGTCTATTGGCAAAAGTTGCATAATCCCAGAAAGTGTTGTCAGCAAATTTGTTAATTGGGCCACCAACTCATGGATTTTTTTTTTGGTTTAATGTCTTTTCTATTCTTATTCAGCGTCATATGTAGATAGAAAAATAAAAGATATATATCCATCTATCTGTTGTATAGATGAATTGAAGTGCCCTCTTGGTACCCAAGCATTTGAGTTGAAGAATTAATTACACTAAATGCATTTCCGCACCTTTTGTTCTATGTAAAGGTAGATAAACAATAGTTGGAATAGCATTTGAGTAGAAAACTTATGAGCTAACTAGTAACTAATGATACCAAAGCTAGTAGGATTAACACCTTTTAGATTTAACGATAGCATTTTTTATTGTAAATAAATATTTTTTTCATCATAACTATTTTATTTTTAAGATTGAATCTTTTTTAACGGTTCAACCTGTGGAATTACTAGGTGTGCCAGAATTTAGTTTGTTCCACTTCCTTGCATTTGTGAACGAATCTTTCAGGATTTTTTCGTAAGTTAGTTTGTTAATCTTGGAGAAAAATATCCACAATCTCCCCTCCCTCTCTCCTAGACTTTTTTTTTTTTCATGTATAGGACTTAAATTTTATTATATGCTTGGTGTGCTTGCATTGTTTCTCATTTACTTGCTTCCCTTCAGTGTATTTTATATATTAACAAAATTAGTTGTTTCATGTTCTGTAGTTGATGAGCATGATGATGATGATGGAAAAGGAATGCATATAGTTGTTGTGGTTTTGCTGAGTGTTTTGGTCTCGATTATACTGATTCTTGGAGTGGTGGGTGCATATAAGTTGTGGGAAAAGAAGATTAGGGAACAGGACCAGGCTCGGCTTTTGAAGTTATTTGAAGATGATGATGAAATTGGGGATGAGCTGGGGCTTGGCACTGTAATATGAAATAACGATAGCAAACAAATTTCGTCGTGTAACATTATACGTCCACCGCTATTGTCTTTACGAAACGACGAAAAGTTATTTTGTTCTGGTTTGATAGGAGATAGATATTCATCATGGTGGAAAGAAAGGTGTCAATGTTCGAATCCACTTGTACATAAGACAGAAGGCTACTTTGCAAATCATATTTTAGGTTTCCTCAGCTATCTAATAGTAACTGAGGCAAAATAAACAAAATGTCGTATTTTAGGTTAGCTCGGCGATCTAATATAAATAAGGGAAACAAATAAATAGGTCATGAATGACCATTATTCTCATAGGCCTTAGGATTCTTGTGCATTTCGCAGAGTTTGTGTAGATTCTTGTACTTGATCACTCAAAGGAAGTCAGTAACACCCACCATTAGGGTGTATTCAATCTCAAGTTTGTTTGTTTTTTTTTTTTTTTTTTTTTTTTTTTTTTTTTTTTTTTTTTTATGAAAGAGTTACTTAGATTTTAATAGATTATGAAAAGAATATAGTGATTTTTTTTTAAAACACTTTTATAATTAGGGTTTTGTAATTTAGTTTTTAAACAATTTATGAAATTTCAAATCATAATAATTGAAAGGATTTATAAGAATTTAAGGATATTATGCATTTTAAAAAATCATAAATGGTATGTATTTTTACTTTCTTATGGTGAAATATGCATTTAGTTCTATTTTTTTAATGTAAAATCAAAGTGTATTTTAGTGGAGGTGATATTACATTAAATAATTCAAGATGAGTAAAATTTTATATTTTGGTTATTGAAAACAATAAACAATTTTGTTATTTGTTATACATTGATCTAAGTAGATTGATATAATGTTAAATATCTCGTGAAAGAAAATAAAGCATATGTGGGAGAGAGATATGTATTAAATAATTCATTATCCTTTACAAAAGTAAATTGAACTTAGTAAAATGAAATTTCGAAACAATTATCATAATCAATGAGAAATATACAAATGAATGACAATGTTTAAGTTACAAAAATGTAAAACCAATACAATGATAATAATTAACTGTTTCTAATTTCAAATAGGTTCATGGTAAGTGCCAAATCTGTACTTATTTTATGTTTTAAGTCCATCTATTTGTGGTTTATAAAATTAACGGTATATTTATATATAACACATCACATTTTATACACACCCAATTTCTTTATATATATATATATTTTTTTTCTACGGCATTCATCTAAGCTCATTTCCAAAGTTCTTGTAATTTAGCAATCAGAACACGGATGCTGCTTTGAATTGTCAACCTGCTTGTAGTTACTTCTCTTTAACCAAGAAGTAAAGAAAGAGGCTTAGGAAACCTCAACCATCATAATCAAAGTATTTCTAAACATAGTGCTCTAAGAAAATTTTTGTTTGTCATACCAACATGATCTTGACAAGCTTAATAATTCCCAACAAAATTCATTATCTGTATATTTTTTCTATTTTTTCCACTGTTGCTAGACTGTACTTTGTAGATTCAGATAGTACATGCATGACCTCAACAAATCATATATCAGAAGTTATAAACAAGAATAACCCCACCAGCATAATAATCAATGGACGCAATGACGAGATATCTTGAGAAATTACGAGTCCAAAATCCATAAATTCTAACTAGAAGATTTCCTTATTGAGCAGTTGAAATTATGAAGTTCCTCTGAATTGGAACCATAAATAGCCTTAATCGTGTCCCTGCAGAAACTGCAAGAAAGAAAGAAGATTGGATAAGAGAAACACACTTCTTTGGGTGCCTTTGTTTCAAGATAAAATAGCTTCGGCCTTCAAGGAAATGTTCTGCTTAATAATTTTTGCCAGTTTTTTAAACAATAAATTCAGTGAACAAATTGCAAAAAGGTCAACAAAAAATATGGGGCAATGTAACAAAATTTGAAATATGAGTTCTGCTTTAGCAAAATTCAGCATGTATGAACAACTCTTCTCCATTGTGAGGAGTAATGATTGATTTATTCCTCAGGTTTAAGCATATACCGAAGTCACAACTCCAAGGGAAAGATGGGGCTCTTATTAGTACAATTAAAACTTTGTCTACACTACACCATACTGCAATGTTATAATGAATTTATAATGCCAACACCATCGTTTCGAAAGCTCCAACCCATCATTAGTCCCAAACCAAATAAAGGCAAATGTTGACAAAAGTTAAGTTCATTGTGTATAGGCCTTGCCTTTCTTTCTTATCATACATTAATAATTAACTGTGAACAACTAGAGATACTACAGAAACTTCTCATAAATATAACCAGCTCCCTAGAAGCTTCACTAGCAAATCTTGACACAAAGTTGCACGTAATTCCAGCTTCAAGAGTGAAAATAGAATCTCAAGGAGCCAACATTTTGTAAAGGCTTCAAATAAAAACTTAGAATTGTTCCAATACCACAATTCATGAGAATCTTTACCCATTATATTGCTTAAAGCCATTAGAGACTAAACAGATTCCTGGACTAAATAGAGGGAAAGTATCTAGGGTGCATGTGAAACAAGTTAATATTCAAACACCATTCAGTTTTGAATGGTAGATTCATTTATGGTTATAGGTCAAGAAAAATTCCCTGTTGCAAGTTCACTTCTTACATAACAAAATTTGTTATTTATTATGTCTATCGTTTTACCCGCTATCGGACTATCTATTAATATTTAATCTCATATTCGATATGTATATACCTCGGCGTGAGGCGTGTGAGAGTGTGTTATTGGAAGTCCACTTCTTAACATTTCCCTGTAATCTTATAGTTCGATTCTTTCTGAAAAAAACATAATTAAAATGTGAGAATGGTGGACCTGCAGGCCTCCTTGTGGAAATTCTTCTCTTTAACTCCAAACAAAGATTTAAACACCTCTGGCTCCGCACGGCAAAAATAAGGACGATCTGAAGAAGAACAAATGAATGACAAGTTAAACTCTAAACCTAACATTCCCATCAAGTTCAAACATCAACAATGAGATGCATTATGAGCAACCAGGGTAAATGGAACATTTCCGAGTACTCTTCTCATAATGAATACACCATCCATCTGCTCCTATCAAGCTTTTGTAGAGCTGAAATCCATCACAGTAACACAGATAAATAATTAGATACAGTAAATGGCATGTTCATAGCTCAGTTCACAGTATATCACATCACACGTGACAAAAATAAAAGAATAAACAATCTATTCGAACTTTTTTTATGACCATGTTGTATCTACCATTCTTTTCAATCACTATGACTTATATTAATCTCTATCTCGGAACCTAACTAGTAATTTTTCTCTCAGTTGCATTTTTTCGTCTACAAATATAGTGAAACCATGGTTAAGGAAACCGAATTCAATACCACTCTAATTAACCTAGTACATGTTAATTTGATTGGATTTTTGGAAAAACAAAAAAGATAGAAATAGAAAATGGACCTGAACATCAGAAGGGTCATCAAAATATTCTTCAGGAGAAGGAAAAGAAGGACCCTTTTGTAGCTTACAGCATGCCCCACAACCCTCCACGCAGTGCCACTTTGTTTCCTTCTTGTCGCCGCCGAAGCCGAGGCTTGTTTGCCCTTTCCTTTTGTCGGTCTTAACCGTCGCCGCCTTCCGTGGAGGACGCGCCGCCGAAGTGACGGCGAGAGATAACGGCTGTGTTAGAGTGGTGATGGCGGGAGACATGATAAGGCGCTAAGTTATTTCTTAAATCCCGAATAATAGGAGGCGTGGCAGTACTAGCCAAAAAGAGCGGAATTGATTTATTTATTGGTAACAAATTTTAATTTAATAATTTATTTAATTATTTATTTTTTCCGAAATTATTAACATTTTTTAACGCTTTTATTAAGGCAATGTGTTATAACCACTGTCCATGTTGGTCTGAAATATCTCTGGCTAAAAACATTTTGCAAATATTAAATGAATTTATTTTATTCACTTAATATATCTTAAATAATATGAAATTAAACTGTAAAATACATAATATTAGTATGAATAAAATATTGCATTATAAATACATTTGTTTATTTGTATTTTTATAAAAGTTAAGAAATTAAATCATATTGAAAGTAAGGTTAAATATGATTTTAGTAATTAAATTTGGACGCAAAATTAAAATTCGTTATTGTTATAAAATTTAATACAATTTGATCCTTAAATTTAAAAAATGAATGGATATAGTTATTCTAATTCAATTATGTGAAATTTTTTTGACATGTTAAACAACTTTTCATATTGAAGTTTGAGTTGCTTACACCATTTGACATGTTCCAACTCAAATAAAGCCCCTAGAATGTCGTTTAACACGTAAAAAAAATTGAAGTTGTTGGGTTAAAAAAATTATATCCGTTCATTTTTTAAGTTTAGGACCAACATATATCAATGTTTGAAACAATGACGAACTTTAATTTAACGTCCAAGTTTAGGAACTAAAAACATATTTATGCATTTAAAGTATATTGATCAAGTTAGTATGAGAAGAGGTGTAACATCCAAGTAACACTACTCGTTAAGTTAAAAAATATTACACAATATTTGTAGTATCCTTTACAATTTAAAATAAATTTCCTTTTCGTTGGAAATCCTATTATATTTATACAACTTTTAGAAAGAAAATAATATAAACAATATATAAATATTTATATTCTTTTTTATCTTCTATGCTTATCTTTGTTGAGATTTTTTTCTTGTTATATCATTTGCTCATGTGTACCACATGATTATCACACTAATAAAAAACATACAAATACATAACATAGAGTAAGCTAAAGTTTTAAAAACTTTAATATATAGGTTAAATCATAAACAAAATTAATCATATCTTATCCATATACTCTAATTGATAAAATTTCAATTAATTCGTTTAATAAACACAAGAATCAAGTGTCTAATAAAATCAACCCATTTACTACATCTCATGTCAGGATATTATTGACATCAATCATCACATATAATTGACACTATTTTTGAAAGAAACATGCTTTGAATTGGACTCAGATATCTATACTTGTCACACTACCTTCATCAAGTTATCATCACCACAAAGATACATAATAGGAATATATTTCCACTCATGTGATAGGGTAAATCTCAATGACCTACTAGACAAAGTTCTTTTTTTCATCGCAAACTAAATAAATCCCTATGACCTACCAGACATAAATCATTTTCACACCACAAACTAAGTAAATTCATATGACCTATCAGACATAATTCTTTTTCACACCGCAAACTAGGTCATATGAGCCTCTTTAAGTCTCACAAATTGATATTTTTTTTATGTCATTCCTATATTATTAAAGTCAAGCTATTTCTTTTTTGAATCTCCAATCAATACACAACTGCTAAGGACCTAGGAAAGTAGTAAGTGTAGAAGTAGAAGAAACACGCCTAGAAGAAAGAGAGTAGAAGTTGTGTGTAAGAGGAATGAATTAGATGCTATAAGGATCTAGTAATATGCTAAGTATTTGATCAAATAAGAGAGGTAAACAAGTTGTAGGAATTAGAAAATAACCTAATTATAGAACCAAATGAAGAGTGTAGAAAAGAGTAGTAGATGAGGTGTGTAATGGTGATGGTTATATGAAATGTATAAGAGTTTTAGCAGAAATTTGAAAGATAGGTAAGCATGACAAACACTATAAGTAAATACTAAGTGTAGTTACACACAGTAGACGATATATGTAGATGTACTTCCTAGACACTATGTGGTTGGACGAGGAAAAATGCCAAGCGTAGGGTAACCTAGTAAACTCTGTGTGATTAGTAGACATTGTGTGGTTGTATGAAGTAGACACCAAGTGTGGGTAAACATGGTAGACACCAAGTGTGGAAGGGCTTGGTAGATGTTATGTATGGTCGAACAAAGAAGAATGTTAAGTATGTGATAAAATAGTAGACACTGCATGTGATTATTCCCTCCTCAAGCTAGGATGCTCCAAGCATTGAAGAAGACTCCATGAATAGTTGTAGGCGCGCAGAAGCAAAGACAAGTGTCTACAAAGGTCTCTACTTTGGTGTTTTGGTGAGTAGAATGGTGTGGTTTAGTACTCTCAAGTAAGGTTAGGCCAATACTCAAGAAAGGATGACTAGAAGACGCCACATGGGATGCTCTAACCTTAACTTTAGAGACAAATAAGTGCACACAAGCAATTTGGCAGCAAAACTATACTAATCTCAAAGTGAATTTACAAGGGGGAGGGACTTCTATTTATAGCCTAAGGTGTCTCCAAATTTGGAGATGCAAAATGTAACATCCCTGGCTACCCCTCCTCGGGCCCCAGAGGCTGTCAGGTTACTACAGCCCAATGCACCCCAACCCCTCACCCTTCTCCGTCCATTCATACTGGGTGGGTTGTTGCCAGTGGGAATCGAACCCCCAACCTGACCTTTAACACCTCTGGCTCACCAGCAGATGCTACCAGTTGTAGAATTGAAACTTGGTTCCCAGCCTTGACCAAAGAGTTTTCCAAAAATGGCTAAGGAACTTAGTATCTTTATCACACACAATAGTTCTAGGAAATCTGTAAAGTTTCACCACATTTTTAAAGAAGGGTCTAGCAATATATCTTGCATCATCTACCTTGTGACATAGTATAAAATGAGTCATTTTACTAAACATATCCATAACCACAAAGATAGAGTCAAATCCCCTTTTAGTCGCATTAAGTTCATTCAAAATCAATTTCCCTTTTTTCTTTAAAATATAGTAATAGTGAAAACTTGAGTGTCCATCCGTGGACAAGAATAATTAAAGATGCCTATTTATATGAAAATTATGGTAGGGAAATTTATATACTAAACACTTTATAAGCTATGCTAACTTGAAAACTAGAACCATGCAAATCTACTCTAAATGCTCAACCAAATGTTGTAATGGATGGTTGAATAGCCTACTGAACCTAGCACATGACTAATGCTTCACACAAACACTAAAAACCACTAGAAAAGTACAAACCAACAAACTAATTGAGGAAAAATCCTCACAAACTCATGATGCACATAAGGTGTTTGATGAAATGCATGATGAACATGAGGTAGATAATTCACTATGCAATGGAATGGAACGTAATTTAATTGCTTAAAATAAGTAATACACATGTTTATTACTTAACAGAACCTAAGGAAACATCAAAATGCAATCAAAATCAGTAAGTCAACATTCTCACATAACCGGAGTTCATATGAGCCCTAAGACGCTGAGCATGAATTGCAATAGATGTTAAGTGATGTAATGAATGAAATAATGGTGTAGAATGTTTCACTAGATGAAGAATATAACATGAATAAGAGCGAAAGCAAATGATGCAGTCGAAACGAAGATCCCAAAATTTGAACCCTAATTTCTACTGAAGAACACAATAATAACGGTTTTCATTATCATTTGTACCTATTTTGATTTTCTGCTTTTTAGACTAAAATTCATGATTTCACATATTCATACCACTAAATTAACCAAAAATGAAACATTCACAACGAGAAAAACATAGAATTCATACACAAAAACGAGAATTACAGAGGAAAATGCTTAAGAACACTTAAACTCAAGTTTATCACCAAATTTGTTTCCAATGACTAGGTTTGACACAGAAACCTTGGCATTTTTTTTATCTTTACTAGGTTAGTGGAATGACTCCATAACCAAAAACATAGCAATTTATGGAAGGAAATTGGATCCAACTCGAATTTAAGATGTACTCAAGCTAAAATAGTGGAAAACATAATGAAAACAATATAACATTAGCAGTAACGAAGTAGAGTGCAAAACAACAAAGATAAATGATGGAAAATTATAGAAAAAGCATGGATCAAATAGAGTGTACTGAATGTAATTACAAATCCATGAAGAACTTGAACCTATCTCACCTAGGTTCTTGAACTCCAAGCTAAAAGATGAGAGAGAAGTCGAGAGAAAAGAAAACTGAATTTGGAACTAAGTTTCTAATATGTGAATTGTATTCTTTACCTAATTCAGATTATACTTTGTATACCTACTAACTACCACTAGTTAACTAACTCAACTTCTAACCAAAACCATTTAGAATTCCCTCCAAAATAACCAAAACCAACTTAACTCTACTAATCCAAACAACACTTTTAACTTTGATCTAGCTGGCACGATTTGAGTATCGCAAGGATTCTACTACTACTCAGAAAGCCACCAAATGCACCTTCAATGGTCGCCCATATGTTTGGCACCGTTTGGAACCCAAAAATGTGAAAGGCAACTCTTGGTCAACCATTTAGCATGTGAAAGTTGAAATCTGGTTTTCAGTTTTGATCTTGCTGTGAACTATGTGTGCTCCTTCTCCAGCCAATCTTGCATCACTGCCTCACCTGTAGAAACTTTTGCCAAAGCCACACAACTCGAGTTAAAGTGTTAGTTGCTAAGAAAAACTACCTCATTAGGCTAAGCTAACTAGCTAACTACTAAATAAGTGTAACATGAGATTGGTCCAAAAATTCAGCTTCTAACCCTCTTCTAGGGTTCTCTAACTTCCAAAAATGTATCTTAACTTTTCAAACAGCTTACAAAACCATAATCAATCACAGAAACTGATTTCCAAAAAAGTCAACCAAAAAGTCAACATTTCAAATTTTGGTCCAAAACTATTGTACAATTTATTTATAGATGTTGTTTTCTCCATCATTTGATCTTGATCAACTTTAGAATATCTCTTTGTCGCTACCTTGTGTTCACTTTTACAACAGCTCTTCAAGTTACACAGCCTAGCTAAACAAACCAATGAAAATACACCTAAACTAGGCTAGAAAACTAGATTGTTTTTCCTTATGAATACCAAACTAAACTTCTAACTGATTGGAATGCCAAGCTTAGATGCTAAATCTGAAAACTATTGAACAACCCTAAAAAGATGCTTAAAAACAACCTATTAGCAAGAATTCTACTAAAGAGGTAAAAATCACTACAAAAGAGGAATCTAGCCTAAAATGAACTATTTAACTAGATTATTATGCTAAGAAAGACACAATTAACTACCTAAAACATGGAAAAATAAGTACCTAACACTCCCATTCCAAGTAGATGTTGGGATCATTATCTCTTTTGAACTTGGGAATCTTGATTAAAGGTGGTGGCCTCCTTAGTGTTGAATTATGCCTTTCATCCCCTCTATAATGATACTTATTCGCCCTCCACCATAAGAATCCTTGGCTGAAGAAGCCCTTGTCCTTCTAGCCTCCTCTCTAACTTATTTTTTAGCTAGCTCCCTTCTTTCTCTATGTGCCTATCCACTTTTCTTTGTTGTCTCTCTAGTTCAAGCCTTTGGATTTGGTCCTTGAGTTGTCTTTCACTTTCTTGCTTAACTTCTAGGATTTGATTTATGGTTTCTTTTCTAGACAATAACAATTGTTGAATCAACCTCACCAAAGTTGGTCCAAAGTTTATTTATTGCTTAATTAAGGCTTCTCCTTGGCTTGGTGTGTAATTAATTGGGGATTCTCCTTCCATCTCCTTCAATTCAGGTTCCATACACCAAAGCAACTCAAAACTGAGATAAGAAAAAGTGGAAATTGTTAGATAAGCTCAAAATCAAGACCAATTAACACTTAAAAAAACATTATCAAAGTGTTTGGGTTTCTTCACAACATGCAAAAGATTAGGCAATCACTCAAGCTCCTCCTAGTGCAAAATCCTCTAAGTCTTAAAATCAAGAGAAAAGCAACACAAGAGGATTGATGATTCGGCAACACAATAAGAAAGCAAGAAATGGAAACTTAAATGAAAAAACTTTTAAGACCCTAATGAAAAGTAAGAAAAACACAAAATAAAGAAAGGTAAACTCTATGAAAAGAAAATTATGTGACAAAACTAGCAACAAGACTAACTCAAACAAAGCATGGAAAGAAGACTCTATGGAAAGTATTTTTAGCATGCAATCGCAAAGACCAATCAATCATGCATATACTAAAGAAGACTAGGGCCAAATAATGATGGAAGTAATTTGTCACACACATCAAACACTCAAGTCATGCAAGCTAGAATCATAATGCATCATGATTTGCAATTTTTGAGTTCACTAAGGTGCACATTTAGCTCTCGACTTTTTGGTTTTTAGCCTTGAAAATTTTGTCTATGTTGAGATTCTAGCTTAGCACAAGTTAAAGAAAGGTGTCTATATGTATTTGAACACTTAGGTCATAGTTTTAAGTCAACCAATCAATTCAAAGACATATATACTCGAACTAGTCATTTTGATCATGCAATTTCAAATACTTGGAAAACAAGGAATGAAAAACTTCAATTAAACATATGACATATGACTCAAAATTTAAAGCTAAACACATTTAAAGACTTACAAGACAGAGGAAATGAAATTTAAAATTGGTAAACACAATGATAACTCAAAGATGACATATTCTCAACTTAACAAAACATCAAACAAATATAGTGTTAGATTTTGATACTCTAACCTTAATGCCAAGTGGAAAATTGTGCAACATCAAGTTGAACCCAAGATAACTAAGAGCTCCCTGATGAGTCATTATTTTCTTCCATTCCACTAGCCTTTGTGCACCCATTAGACAGTTGATTAGTGCTTAATTGTTCATCATTAGAGTGTTTTTCATCTGTTGAGCTTTATTGGGCCACTGTTCCGAATTTGGACTAATTTCACATTATTTGGCCTAATTTTTATTTTTAATTATTTTTAGGTATTTGGGTGAAGCAATTTTGGAGCTTGGACATTAATATTTAGTTGAAGAGACTTTCCACATCATTGCCACATCATTTCCATGTCATTTTCACGTCAGCAAAGTCAATG
>Ga0214542_1004016_pt1 | contig 29481 bp, 10 predicted proteins | sample CNSS1metaG_FD_160096 | JGI IMG/M metagenome (GOLD analysis project Ga0214542, IMG submission 160096) | Root nodule microbial communities from cowpea collected in UCLA plant growth center, Los Angeles, California, USA - CNSS1 | ecosystem: Host-associated > Plants > Roots > Nodule | place: USA...
TTTGTTGGCATCGTGGTGTGCCTAGTTTTGTAGGGGTGATGTTGGGAACCCCAGGACTGCGTTGTTATGCTATCTTATGTGTGGCGTTTCCTTTAATTGCGTTTATAAATTAAATGGGACGTTACAACTACTTACAGATATCAGTTAAGATGTATTACTTTGACATTAAGCAAGTTAATTATTGTTAGTATATGTGTAGATCATGATTAATCAAGTAAAAACACATAAACATAAATAACAAAGTAAATTAATTACATTAGTTATTATAATATTTATTATTTGTTGACGTAATTCCTTGAATTGATGGTCAAAATGTCTTTTGCAATGTTTTTCTAAAATATTTTCGATCAAGGAAAAACATTAATATTAATTAAAAATTAAAATATATATAACTTTACATTAAATCTCAAATATTTATATTTTACTTCCTGTCACAAACAGTTAAAGAAAATTTGAAAAAATAATTTAACATCCAACTATTGAAGAAATTGAGATAAAAAAAACAAAGCAAAATGGTAATAAAAGAGTGTATAAAGAAAAAAAATATATTCACACATCCATAGTTTATAAATCAAGTTTGAACTCGAAATTTCTAAATAAAAACATAAAAGACATCATATTTTAAACAGAGAATTCTAAATTCTGAAAAATATGTGTATTTGATTATAGAAACTAGATTTAATCAAATTATTTTATTGTATGTAGACTAAGAAAATTTTAATCCTTTTCATAGAAAAAAAGTATGTGTTTCAACAAACAAATTACTTGTTATAACTAACAATTTTTTCATCAAAACAAATAAATGTGTATTAATCTTACAAGTATTAAACTTGGTAAAATAAGGGAACTTAAAAATTAAAATAAGATTAAAAAAATTACATACTTAAAATTATCTGTTTAATTTAATTTTTTATTATGAAGAAAATGATTATCTAATTCTCAAATATATATATATATATATATATATATATATATATATATATATATATATATATATTAATTAGTGTCTATGTACGTCCTAGACAGGGGATATGTTTGTGTTGATATGTAAAGAAATAAGGTTAAATTTGGATTCTTTTATATAATTAAATTATCTTTTAATAATAAACATACTTTATATTAAATAATATTCTGGTAGAAAAATATTATATTGTTGCTTAATTATTTTTATAACAATCTCTTTACATTAAATGATAATTTGAAATCATATCACACAAATTTATAGTTGTCAGATTTGTAGTCAAAATTTTCAACTATATTTGTTTGGCAGCCTTTCTTTTTTATTTAATCAATGATATCTAGTATAAAGGAGTTAAAAAATATTATTCAAGTTATAAGCACTAAAAGGATTAATTCTAAATTTAGAGAGCGAAAGAATCTTATCCCAATTTTGACTCAAAAATATATTTAAAACTTATCTTTATCTTTATTTTAATATTATTTTATCATTTGTGCTTATTTATTTTATTTATCATTTATTCATACACTATTTCTCTTATTTAATATTTATAATTGCTATTGTAATAAAATAAGAAAAAAAAAGGAAGTGTGATTGAAGAAAGTTAGGTGTCAACTATCTGGGAGCGAAATTTAATATTAATATTAATATGAAGATAAAGGAGACAAATTTTTAAGCCTATTTACATGATTGAGACAACATTTTCTTTACTTTTCCACACATTTATATGTATTTTTCAAAAACCCTTGTTTCCTTATTTCATTCATGTTCCCTTCTTCCTTTTAATTAATTTCAACCCACCAAGGCCTAAAGTCGAGTACTTTTGTTTTAGTTGTATTTTTACATAGAAAGCAACATCAAATAAAAGTACATTTAAGTAGTCTTATTCGAAGAAATTTTATTTTATATATTTATAAAAAAATATACATATATAAATAATATATTTTATATATATATATATATATATATATATATATATATATATATATATATATTATTCGAAACTTCTATTTACGAACTTTTAATTCAAATATTCGTTCCATATCAATAAAATTATAAAAATCATTCCATATACAACAATAAAAATAAAAATAATAAATAATGATAGAGCCTAAATTTGTGAATTATTTTGATTAATTAAAGTTTGTGATAATTTATATTGAAAAAAAAAATCTAAATATAAATGAACTCAATTCATGTAATTATGAGACAATTTAACTCAATACTTTTAATTCTTATGTTTCAAGCGATTCTTATGTTGATGACACGTTGATTATTAGAGCTAATATGACAGAAATTGACAGGTAGAAGAAACTATTGTTAGAAAACTTTTGAAATAAAGAATTTTGGTCCAGCCAAAGGAAATCTTGGTATTAGAATCTCTAGGGATAGATCTGAAGGTATTATGAATTTATCTCAAGAGAAATATATAGAAAAATTGTTTAATAGATTTGATGTTGAAAATGCTAAAATCAAGAATACACCATTAGGAACTCACTTAAAGTTTTCAAAAAGGTAATCTTCTTAGAGAAATAAAGAAGAAAGTCACATGTCTAAAATGACATATGCATCGAGTAGAGAGTTTGATGTATGTTATGGTTTGCACCAGACTTGATATAGCATATGCAGCGGGAGTTGTGAGTAGGTTGTTATCAAACCCTAAAAGGAGCATTGTAAATGTGTGAAGTGGATATTGAGATATTTGAAAGGCACTTCAAATATGCATTTGTCTTTTAGAAGAAGTAATCTTACTTTATAAGGATTTTTTGTTGCAAACTTGAGAGGTGATTTGGATTGTAGAAAATACACAACAGGTTACATTTTTATGTTGAGTGGTACAACAATCAGTTGGATGCCTAAACTTGAAGGAAGAGTCTCTCTCAACCACAAAAGTTGAGTATGTAGTTATCTTATAAGCAGCAAATGAGATGTTATGGTTGAAGAACATTCTAAAAGAATTAAGGAAAGAGCAAGATGACTCTCCATTGTTCAATGATAGTCATAGTGATATATATCTTGCTAAAAATCCCCATATTCTTTATTTTAGATGCAAACACATTAAATTGAAGTATCATTTTATCCGAAACCTGATAAATGATGAAGACTTGCTTTAATCTTGCTACAGAGAATCCAACTAATATTTTAATAGACTGTTACAACACCAAGTGGGAGAGAATTGTCTCAATTGACCTTCAAGAATAATTGATGATGAAGGCACTACATTAGGTGATAATGTAAATTAAATACCAAGTGGGAGAGAATTGTTATGGATCTTGATTTAATTCCACATTTTTAATACTATGAGATGTTGTTATCTATTTTACGTAAAACTTGAAATAAACATAGAAATAAAATATTTTTTAATGTGCTCGTGGACGTAGACATATACATTATATATGCAGAATCACATTATCTTTATTTCATTTTCTTGTTCCAGTCTTCTAAATGATTATCACTAGATCTAATGAAAAAAAAAATACATTGAATCATTTCAAAAAAAATATAAAAATAAAATTGTATAAAAAATAAATAGAAAAACGTTAAATCATGAGACAAAAAGAACTATTAAACCTTTATTGAATAACTTCCACCTGAACAAAATTCACATTAAAAAGTTACCTTTATTCCTTTTTAAAATTTAAAAACAATGAGTTTTATATCCATATTTAGAATTTTATGAAGTGAGTTGGAGTGGATGACTTTCACATCTTTATTAGAAAGAAAGTTATGGTCAAAGGGGTAGGAGAGATAAATAAAATGAGAGGGAAAGTTGGTCTGATATATTAAAATTGTTTGGTCGTATTAAATTCTGTGAGGTATTCTTGCACTGTTAGTATTGCAGAATGGAAGAGTACAAGTCTTCATATCATATCATATATCCGTACACCATCACCACACTCCAACTCTAATTTCAAATGCATTATTTCTATCTCTTTTATATTCTCATGTCAAGTAAATTACTTCTTTTTTAACTTTCTTTTTTGTCTTATTTCAAATTCAATGCATCAAATTTTACTTATTCATGTAAAATACTTTTTATACACCAGATTTTACAATAAAGAGAGAATATTTTTAAATATAAAAAAAAGAATGACTTATATAGATATACACACGTTTTAAGAGTAAATTACACTTATATTCCTTTTTAAGCACTTTTACTTTTGTGAAAATATACATAGAAACAACAGAAACTAAAGTATGTAACAAAATAAAGTATGTTTGTATGATTGCATAACTGTGACATAGCATGATACTTTAGCAAATCACTCAAGTATGGTGCATATCTGAAGTGACTGAAAGATCACAATTTCCAATTTTAAACAATGTTGAGAGCATTTATAGTTAGAGGGAGTATTTCAGTACTTGTTCAATTATTTGTTCCCCTTTATCAAAACACAACATCTATGGCCTCTTATGCATGCCAAGTGCTTGTCAAAACACAAAGCTCCAAAATAACTACCATCTTCTTTTAAACACTTGCATGTTAAAGAAATAAATAAGGGAGACATAAAATGTTTCCATTATTGTGACAGTTTCAAGGGAAAATGCAGGTATCTTTGTTATAGCTATTGTTGGAAAACAAGTTTTCAAGGGTAGTTTGAAATCTTAAGGTTCCTGTGTTTACTTTTAGGTTCATCTTTCATGTATCTAGTACTAGTGCTGCAACTTTTGCGTTCAGAATTTATCTGTCATTGGTTTAAAAAATGTATAAGTAGCTTACACGCATGCACATTATTCATGAGAAAAGTGTTACGTAACTCAGTTTCTGTTCACATTCTTTTCTCTCATTCATAAGAAAATCTACAACCTACTTGATCTAATGTGTGCACTATTAATTTTTCACATCATTCTAGCTTTGAATCATGGAGCAGGGTGTCAGATTTTGGACTTGGACCACAATCTCACACACAGTCGTACACTCAGCTCACGCTTCTTCAATAGTTATGATTTCCCCAACTTGCAATGGGAATGCCAAGTAGGTCATCAGTTTCTTTCAATCTGTACCTGTGTAAATAACATGTGGGACAACATTTGCAATTACAAATTGAATTTTTCATGAAATAATAAGTTAAAAGTTTTATTTAACCCCCAAAAAAATATATGTATGTATAAACCAAAGTCATAGATCAGTAAAAGTTTACAGGGCTATGCTAAAAGCTTGAAGATATCAACAAATATAGGATGAACCCACCTACATGGCTATTTTTCAAAGAAGAAATTTGTTACATGCAGTTTAAGTTGAAGTTTTGAAAAAGCTGATATGAAAATGGCCCATTTAAGATCATTCTTCTCATTGTTCCTTTGATATTTGTTTGGGAAAAACATTAATAATGAGGAGCAGAAAATGCTATGAAGAGGTTGAGATTACCACGTGACTTGCCTTTACGTGTGTTTTCAACAATGCTATGGCCAACAGCAGCAGCAGCAGCAGGAGCATTTAAGTGTAGAGCTTCATTTTAAACTTGGTGGTGTGAAAGAACTTAAGAAATGATGATGCATAAACGGGGTTCACATTCTCACAGTGTTAGAAGACGACAAGGTGAGTGATGAAGTGGAGAGTGCATTGAACATATATTTGGCATCAGGAGGAGACAGTCATGTGAAGTGATGAAAGTACCTAGAGTAGGTTGAGGGTAGTTAAATCTAATAAAATTGGTCCCCATGAGGATCATACAAACCATGAAACTGCAAAAATGTTTGTTTCCTTTGGGACCATGGATCACCAGACACGGAAGGAACCTTTACTTTTACTGTCTTTCAATCAGTAGGGCTCTAAATTTTCCACTCAATCAAATCTTCTTCTGCTACTACCTCTTTACTCTCCAAAATGAACAGAAAGAATTCTTTTTTTCTTAATTTATCTTTAAATGAGGTTCTTTTGAAAAATATGGAGTATCTTAATTATTGTTATTAATTTATGTGAATGAACCTTAAATTGTATTCATTGGGTATTTGGAAACCATAACCTTTTAATGAAACATAAGTTATATCTAATTTCTATATATAAGGTTAATGGTTAGATAGGGTTAATACTGTCTTAAGATAATGAAACTTAAACTTTGTCTCTGATGGATCTGATGTAACTATTATTGTCTCATCCAGAAGTACCCGTTCAAGTTGAGATAAAAGACAGAATAGAGAAAATACAAAAATAGTTGTATGATGTGACAAAAAGAAAAGTGATATGCATTTATGAAGTATTTAAAAATGTTCACAAATCATTAGTGCAAGTGCTCCAAGGAGAATAAGATTAATATTAACTCGATAGAAGCAGATAAAGTGAATGTATAATGCTTGGAATTGGAGGAACATCATAACAAAAATCAAACATACACTTGGTCTTCTTACATTGATAATGAATATTCATTAGCCCTCGCAAATGTTTATAAGAACTTGAAAACGTATTCGACATTGCAGCTAGAAATTTCTGCATTCTATCCATAATGTAAGCATAAAACTTTCACTTTTGGTGTATGAAACAAAAATTGTCATTTACAAAGAGTGAAACCTTAATAGCACTTATTAAGACTAAATATACTATCTAACTAATTATATACAAGTTCTGCAGCAAGCCTATATGCGAGTGGAATTTTTCGTTACATGAAGGGAGAAAATTTTAACTCATACATAGTTAGAGAAATTATACAACACTGAACTTGCGTTCAAGCTTTGCATGGCAGTGATATTCCCAAATAGCTCTATTCCTTTTGGAAGAAAGAGAGAACAAGATCTGTGTGCACAGAGAAGAGCTGTGTATCCACGAAAAGCTATTTGGCAAAAGACAACAAAGGAAAAATCCGAATCAGTAAACTGGGAATAATACCCAAAAACATAAAATCTCTGCTTAGACGTTCAATAAATTACATGAATATGATAAACATGCCAAAAGTATTTAAGCAAGCTGACAAATAAGTACTCTACTGAACATGCATGTCAACCTATAAAGAATTATTGCTTATTATGCACATTCACTTGGTTTGCCACATTAACAAGTAGATGGATGCAGTTGAGAACACAGCAATCACGTGTTTACTTGACTTTAGAACAAGTCAATTCCCCAATCAAGAACTACATCGAATCCAGGTGACAAGTAGCTATTTTCAGCCATATGTTTCAAGAGTACAAGACACTCAACAGCCACATGGTAAAGGTTCCACATGAATCTCAAGATTTTGGTAAAACCCTTAACAACCTGGCTTGGCCTGATGTCAATAAGCTTGTCATCGGCGATAGATAGATGGATAGATATCCTTCAATAGTTGAGAATAAATTGACCAAACCTCGGAGATATAAAGCATTACAATGACTGTCAAGCACTAACACAATTTAGCTAGAAAAACTACACCATGAAACTATGTTTGAATCATATTCACATAAATATAGCTTTTGGAATTGGACTTGAGAAATTGAAAATCAAATAAATTTTGGGAGTCAGTTCCGGTTTTTAAAACCAGAAAGTAAATAAAGATAACTTTATACAAAATTAGCATAAATCATGATGTAAAGTTCATGAGCCAAACCTTCATGAAAGGCCTATCACGATAAGGAAATGAGTCGATGAAACTCTCCTTCAAAAGCAAGGATACCTGAACGTACAAGCATTCATATCTTTAAATTGTGAGCTAAAGTCTGTTATTTGCAATGCAAGTAAATATTTGCAAACTATGATAAGAATATGAATTAGAATTGTTCAATTTACATAATCCTGTTTTAATTATATTTTAATTTTGCTTATTGAACATAAGAATATGATCATTCTACATCTCAATGCCAGCAAATTGAGCAAAACCTAGTGTGAAATTGCATAAAGAGACCAAGAAAACATAAGTATAGACAAACAATTTAAACTTATCTATCTTGAGTGCCACGTCGCTGAACTTAAAATTTTAGCCAATAAAGAATTTTCAGGAGAAGAAGGTAATGTAGTTATAAGGGTAGTATTAAAAGATTACCCACTAAAGAATTATGGTGCGTGTTTCGTTAAAGTGTATAAAGTAGATCCAATACTTTAAGATGTATTTTTACAACCCTACCCTTCCAGACTCAAATCAATTGATCATCAAAAACTAACCACTGTATAAGTGTAGGCCCTTTGATTAAATCCTTATTTTAAGAACGTGAGACATTAGAAACAATTGGAAAAAATATATATATACATATATATATATATATATATATATATATATACATACATACATACATACATACATACATACATACATATATATAGATTACCCATAAAAATGCAATGATGTTTGCTGTTAAGAGAAAACACGGACCTTATCATCATTGGATTGTACATTGGTTATTGTATGCGAACGAATGTTATGGCAAAGGGAATCCAAATAAGTCCTTAACACCGATAAGAACCCCTTGGCAGCTTCTACCTGTTGGAAAAACAACATAAGATGATGTGACATTATGCTGACATGACTGTTGACAATGTTACAGAAATATGAATAACAGATTGTTGACAATATGACATTCTATAAACCTATCAAAAACTAGTATTTTTTTAAACTCTGATAAAATGATGAATTATTAGGCAAATGAATAACCGAATTTGTAAAATTGGTATAAATACCTAACCAAAAAAGCGAGAGAAAGAAACAGAGGACATGAGGGAGCGTAATGTATAAGGAAGAAGTGATAATTAAGAGATACCCACCTGTACTTCTGTGCATTCATATACTGGCCTTCTCCTACCCAAGTAACTTTCTCCCACTAGAGTTGCATGATAAGGGCGTAAAGAAGCGATCAACTCTTTCTGCCGTGGCAGTTGAGGTATTGCTGATGACCTCACCTATGGTGAAAAAACAGCATTTGTTGTAAGAGATCATGTTTATCTTGCTATAACTTTAAAATAAAGTATGATAGAAGTTAAAACACAACTCACATAAACCCACAATATTTCATCCAGACTCACATGCAGACTCTAACTACCTCAGTTAGTTAGGGTGCAATATATAAACACCCTTTGTATAACTAATTCAGTGGGGTTGAATATATTGAGTAGAAGTTGGGTGACCAATTCAGTTGTTGGGTTGTATGAGTAATTTGAGCACTTTCTTACCAAACAAAGAAAAAAAACCGAATTTGATAAAAAATAAATTTCAAAGGAACACGAAATGTGAAAACATAAAAGTGCAAATGATAATAATCAAGCAGTATGAATTCAACAATGCATAGCATCGTTTCATTCGTGTTCAATTAAGAATTTTGCAAGATAATAGGATAGAAGTAGCCAAGCATACAATTTCCTAACAAATACAAACAACATTGTTTTTGGGGAAGGAGATGGGAACCATGCTTTATGGCATTGTAGAATAGAAAAAGAAAAAGAAATAGCAGACCTGATTCCTGTTGGCGTCAACCACGATAACATTATTAGTTAACTTTGACTGAACTTCACTGGTCTTGTTTTTGATACCAACCTGAAGTATCAATTTTGAGGCAAGTCAGTTATGATAAATGATATCATCAATATAAAAAAAGGCCACAATAAAAAACAGTTGAAACCAAATTTAAAACTACATACCACACTAATCACTCAAATTTTAATGTTAAAATTTATAGAAGATATTATTTAATGGACTTCACAAGCTCCAACACACAATATTCAATATCTTTATCTATGTAAGTAAATCAAGTATTAATCTTATAGTACAGCAAGACCAGAATACTCACTATGTAAGGCACAGGTGCATCCAGAAACTCAAGCATGTCATTTGGTAGAACCTAGAAGAGTATGATGCTCTTATCAAATTCTGTAGTCGAGAAGTGGTACTAAAAACTACGAAAATCCATATTGATTTTTAAATATGAAAGGAGAGGAACCAAACCGGCATTAGTAAGCTTTGCCATTGGTAGGGCCGAATTAGTGAAATAACTGATAAAACTGACGCAGATAGGATTCCCTGGTCATAAAAGAATCAAATTGCTTCCATTAAGGATTATTATGAAATGTCAACAATTCAAGTGAGATGCTTGTTTCTGACAATTAAAGTCTCTAAATCAGCCAATCCAATATTGGGTTGGGTCAAAACCACATATAGCTAACCATATTCAATGTGGATATAATAAATTTGTAAACAGAGGATATGCACATTTGCAAGATTCAAAGATAATTAACATAACTCCTGATGCTGTCTGTACATTACAGAATAAGTAGCAAAATAGCTGACCATCAACGCATGAGCATGTCAGCAAGGCCAAAATGGGCACATCATAATTCAAATCTAAATATAACTAACAGAGCAAGGGTAACTTAAGTACAAATATAGTTAGTACTGTTTCTAACAGTGCATGGGAGAGAAAAAGGCATATACAGGTATCCAACCAATGGATCAGATAACATTAGCCTTAATATAAAATTGAATAGAGAAAATAAACAATATTCACAATATCATTACTGACTTAAGTTGAGCCACAAGACATACCAAATTAGAACAGACAAAAACTATCTGCTTCTCCAGTAGAGCTCCTGCAAAGAATGCTAACACCTGCAGAATAGACAAAACCATTCAAACCAACATGTAGCTGTAAAAGTCCTGGACAAACATTATACAAATTCTACACAAATCAATACATTTCAACTCCGGGGCTCAATGGATCAGCAATATTTTAATGCCATCTAGGCTTACTTGTTTAATCATGTGTCCTTCAACTCTTTACAGCTGCGTTAACTTATTATCATGTATAGATCATAATTTTTGGAACTGTTTTCCTTTCCCATAAATCAGTTGTAATATATGTAATATCTCCCATAACCTCTGCTTTCTAAAGTAGCTGACGAATTATGAAAATGGCACCATAGTCAAATCAGTTTTTTCCACAAATGTTGAGATATTTGGTATAAGAACATATATTCAATCACAAGGTATAACAGAACTTACATTTTCAAGTCTCAAGGTACCACACATGCACCCTACAGCCCATGTAGATAATGCAGTTGCCTCCTCCTCAGCCAGAAGAGAATTGTGAGCCTGAGAAGAACAAACAAAAAATTAAGTATTGTCATGAGTCTATGGGCATCAAACACAATACATAATTACCGTAACGTACCTCTGCAAATTCCAGGCCTGCACTGAAAGATTTCAAATCAACAGTTGAACCAGCAAGATGTAGAATTGCATCATCTGGTCTGTGATATTCTAAAGGATGCAGGTGCTCCAAAGGATGAAACCTAAGTGATGTGCCCCTTGCAGGGCAACTTAAGCAATAATACTCACTTATAATCTGTAATAATCCACAGTTATTTGCCTGGGAATTGATGAAAATAACATAAGTTAATATCAATACACAATCCAAAAAATAACAGTACAAAATGCATTTCAAAGTACAAACCTTAGCCCACTCAAGAATAACATTTAGGTCATTCAAATCCTCTTGACCAGAGAACGAAGCATCTTCAGTCTCGGTATCATCGGCATCACTCCTGAAATTCCTGTCATCACAAGGAGAGCCCTGAAAACTGCACGAAGCAGATGTTTAAGATGTGAAATGAACAGATTATAACTGCAATATCCTTCACAGGGTGAACCTTGAACGCAGCATAAAACAGCCATACGTTTTATTCAACCATTTGGAAGAGGCAACAAAAATATAATACACCACAGCGTATTCACACTAAAACATAACTGCATAAAGAGTCATTCAATGACTGCTGTGATATTCCTCATCAACTCATTCCACAAAACATATGCAAGAATACACCAGACAACATAATAGTAATGAACAACACTTAATAAAAAATCAACCAACATATCTGCTGTCAATTGAAGTCAAGGAATAAACAAGTAACAAAATTATTTGAACCTATAGAGAATCAAGTACATCAAACAATTCATACAGAAGATATTCTTCTTGGCTCTTTCAGATCTGACCACAAAACAAAACACAGGGAACACCATTACATTTGCTAACTTTACATAAATACAGACTAAATGCGCTGAACAATGACAAAAGTGTTGTACCTGCAGGAAGATTCAGAACTTTCATACTGGCAATACCGCAAGAGTGGTAGAATAGCATTGGGTAAACGCCTATCTTCTGACTGTTTATTAGTTACAAAAGCATCTCCATACAAATCACAATCGTCAGCATTCGTAGGGGCAGATTCTTCATTAACATTTTTTTTATCCTTTTCAAGATCACAAGACACAGGATTGTCATCATTGACTCTATCATTAAATATATGCAGCTCCACGTTAACTATTTCTTTCTTGGGATAACTACTATCATCTTCAATGATTTCCGGTAAGGAATTTATTAGGCTTGATTGAGAAATCGTTGGACTGTCATCATGTCTATCTTCTAATCTATCATTCACCAACGTGCACTCTGAATGTTCCCCAAAATTGTCTTCACCACAGCTATCTTCAACATATTCTAAATCTAAATCTCCAATGTTTTTCGTCAAGCGATCTAGTCGTTCTTGCATGAAGATGCTACAAAGATATCAGCACAGTAAATCAAACAAAAACCATAAAAGTGTAGCACACATACTGTCAAGTAGATTGCCAACAGTTCTAACACATTAAATGTGAACATATAAAATGCATAATTCCAATAATTTTACCAAACACCAAGATGACATACAGCACACAATAATGTAAGCTACCAAAACTAAATTAACAACAAACAAGCATATCCCATGAGATGTTATTGCATACATAGATCAATCAATTCCATTGGGCTCCTTCAAAAACAATGTCGTTCTTAATAGTCTGAAGAAAACTGTGATGACAAACAAAGGTCAGACGGCGTATACTGAACAAGACTAAAATAGTCAAAAATGGATCAACACACTCTGACACCAATTTGAAAGTGAACTTTAAGCATATAACACAACTTCAAAAATTGACTGCTATAACTTGGCCAAATCTCTATTTGGTGTGATATCTTGAATACACTTAATATTTCCCAAGTACAATGGACAAGTTTGATAGTTTCTTCACCTATAAGAAAATAGTAAAGTTACTCCACTGTGCTAAGACCAAATTTATGTCACAACAAACTACATCTTGCCTCCAGCAAAGATTGAACCATTTCCAATTACTTTCAGCCAATATGTTATTTACTTCAATTAATATCATCTGGACATCAATAAAACAGGGTTTTTTCCTCCAACTTATATTGGGTGTGAAGTGTTTGCCCAAGTACATGAATTCCTCTCACTATTAAACATTGATTTGCTTATTGTATGTCTTTTTCAGCCTAGTTGATTAATTAAGGAAATGCAGGTATTTATTTTATCAGTCCTTGAAACTGAAAAAAGTTCGTAGTAGAAAATAAACTAATATTTAAGCAATCACAGCGACAAGTCAATTTCCACAAACATATAAAATACTAGCACTAATGTTTCAATACTGCACATTAATCCTATAAATCTTCACCGGATCACTAATACTAGCACTAATGTTTCAGTATTGCACATTAATCCTATAAACCCTCACCAGATCATTAATTACTTGACAAACTTTGGTGCATAAAAGACACAACATAACAGCCAATACTAACAGAACTGTTCTTCCAAAAATTAATACAATAAATGACAAGATATGTTAAACATCCCAACCTACCTGTTCAACACACCAAAGTGCAATTCAAAAAATGGGAGCCTTGAGAGAATGCAGTAACATCTTTGTGTAGTTAATAAATGGCGTTCGCGTTTCAAAGGAGAATAACTTGACCGTTTCTCAGAAATCAGGGAAAGCAATCCAGAGGGTTTTTGCACTAACTCTTCAACCAAGACACAGCATCCATAAAGAGTTGAATTATCAGCACCCTGTGTCATTAAAAGACGCCCAAAAGAAAGAAGCGTTGTCAGGAATGAGTACAATATAAAAAACAAAAACATTAAGGAGGGACCCAAAAACTCAAAGCTTGAATGGGACTATATGAATCTTTGATGCCTTGGAAGAGGTAAACCTAAAAAGCTACAAACGTAGACCCAAGGAAAATTAAGGTACAAAAACAACAACAAAAAAATCCAAACTAACATTGACCAGCTATAAACCTAGTGAAATAGTGAAAGGAAATAATGATGAAAATATATGCACCTCGGGAAAAAGTTGCTACTAACATGGTTGGTTAACTAAGTCCAGAACTGGTTACTCATTAACCACTCTGAATATTGCCATACAACTGGGTGGTTACATAATCGTAAGGATTAATTCCTTCAGTAATTTTTTCAAATAGCATTTGCTAAGAATAATTTAGAAAGATGCATTAGACTAGTGAAAAATGAAAAGACATGAATTAGCATATTCCATTTGTGAAATATATAATTCCAAAATAGATTTTGGAAAGTTTCAAAAATATACAATCCAATTTTCATTCTTAGAATATATTGATGTAAGGAAAAGAGAGAGAACATTAGTATAAGAAAATATAAGACAGATGAAACAAAGTAATGATTCGATCACTTAAGTTACCTGTAGTCTAAATACAAAAGATAGATCCCTTTGTTTAAGGTGTTCCTGCAAAAAAAAATACACAAACACAGGTGAGCATCGTGTTAAAAATCTCAAACACTCTCCAGCCTCATCATACAAGTTGGTCATCCAATATACTGATAGGGTGTTTGTTATGAAGTTGGGAAGCCTCGAACATAGGTAGAACTCAATGATAGTAGAAACATGGAGTGGAGTTAAAGTAGCATGGATCGCATGTTAACAATAAAACAAACATGCTAGGAGTCTGTATACAATGAAGTTGCAGATGCTAAGTAACCAGATTGACAAAGAGATATATAATTTCAGACTGTTAGTTACTAATTGGCCAAATGAAGCCAAAATATTATAATACTAACAAAAGAAAATTTGCATAATGCATAATATTAGTGGAATAAAAATATTTCATAAATACCTGCCCAAAAAGAATTTCATTCAATTCACTCATGGAAGGTGTTCTCTCGACAGCATTAACCTAAAATCAGATACAGGAAAAAGCAAAACCTAAATATAAGTTCCATATAAGTTACTGACACAAAAATAAATAAATCTAACTCACTGCAGATACATCAACCAAAAATTTGGTATTCAGATAATTGATGCAAAAAATTAAATACAAAATAATATTGATCACTCTGATTCATCAAGATACTTTTTGTATACTAATGTATTGTGGGTTCCTAATCTAAGTAGGTTTTTATTTGATAACAACGCTGTACTCTTCGACCTATCTGGAAGAGCTTTCTTACTGCTTATTTTGAATAACCCAAGTACTTACAAAAGTTTATGGGAGAGCTTATGCAGATGGCTTGTGATAGTTTCATAAACTGTTTTCTAGCTTATGAAAACAACTTACAACTTTATAAAAGTAGTTTCAGCTTATTCCCCCCTTTGATTATAAACAAAAGGAAGATACGTGGTTTTTTTCCATAATATTAAATTGGGATGGGGGAATATCTTTCAAAAAGCTACAACTTTTTCCGGACACTTTTTATCGTCAAAATAATTCCCCAATGCTAGAAGTAATCTGTTCTCAGTATTTATCAGAAAATGATACTCATAATGACGATGGTGAAGATGTTGATAGTAACAATAGTGGCATAAAACGGGTAGGGGGAAATTAGAAGTTCGTTGTGCGTACACCTAACCTCCAAGCCTCCAGGGAAGCAGAAAGAGAGAAGATCCTTGTCGTTAAGAGGCAGCTGTTTTTCTGGAGGGTAAACAAATAAGACCTGGAAATAAAATGAACATAAAGTTGTCATGATACCAATACATCTGAACATAAAACCAATATTCAGAACAGAAGCCAATGAAATTTGTAGTGGACACAGCAAAAGTACTGTTGGGAAAAAAAAAAGTGATAGGACAAGAGGCAGTTAGAATAATTATCACAGTTATAGTAATGGAAATTCAATTTATGCATCTGATTATCAAAACCTGAGGTTCAAGACTAGGCCCCACACGAGATTGATTCTGATAACCAAGAGCACTTCTTAATTTGCCAGGGCCTTCAGACTTTCTTAAGAAACATTGTCTTTGCAGTGCCTGAATATCACAATTCGGATGAAGTCCAACAACCACCATGCTTTCAAACAGCTTTGTTGGCTCCTTCCATGACCTATGGTCCTGTAAAATATGAGGAAGTCTCAGAGTCTGGGAACAAATTAGTATGAGTTTGCGTGCCGAGTCAAAAAGAAGGCACAAATCTAAAAACGCTGATGATGACATTTAGCAAAAAGAAACATATGCAGATATGATGGTTTAAGGTGAAAAGGGAAACAGCTGAATGTTCAAGTAACTCATGCTTGGGCCAAACTGCTAAATGAAGAACTAAGGGGAAAAGTATTTAAAACCTAGTACCAAAATCCAACAGTATCAACCAACTTAAATTTCCTCATAGTTTACGCTAAAGAGTGCAACAAACATCTAGTTCTGACTTCTAATGATTCAGTAAGAAGATTTTAGTTCTACCATGTACTGTAACTGAAAGTTTGCAGCCCATTGACGCTTCTGAGCTGTCAGGATTTCCGGATTGTAATTGTTATATTTAACTTCAGAAGGGCGAGAAAATCCTTTTATCATTTTTGTAACTTGATACTGCAGCCTTTGAAATTGATTTCCACCTTGATCATTTTTTGATGAATATATAACGGATGGCCTTGGAGAATTTACAGCAGAAGCAACAGCTCTTGCCACATCCTCTGTTGTCTGCATAATAATTGAAGCACCCCATTTAGGACTACCAGTCACTTCTTCCTTTGACATTCCAGCCATTTGTATCTTCAAAACAAACATAACAATGATTTTGGTAGGTTAAATTCTCTAAGAAGCAAGATTAATTCAAAGAAAAATAATGCTACAAACAAATCTCAAATCCATTACAAAATGTGGATACCTTATTATCATGCAAGCCAACATAAAATAGTGACAGCTATGAAAAAAAATACCAACAAGTTGCCAAAAACTAATTCTTCCTATGCGCAGAAAACGGAGTATTTTTTAAGGTAGAACTTAAAATTTATTCTTTAAGCATGGCACCACGCCTAAAAACATGTGATATTGAGCTCTTCAAAAGTGGCATCAGAAAACTATAATCGTTAGTAATAACGAAAATCCAATGATGAACCCAGCATAAACTGGGTCGTCCACAGTGACTTCATTTCACATAAAGATGAAACAAACCCCCAAACCAAAACGTTTCCACTTATAACTTGCCTTCAACAAACAGGCTTAAGTATTACAAAATATCAATTTTAGCACTCCGATTTCATACTCAAAGCTACAGCAGTAACCATCTCATGTTTCATGTTTACTCTGTCTGTTACACAAACTGAAAAAACACAGAGAGGGTGAATAACCGATCCACAGCCTGAATGGCACACATAAAAAAAAATACATTTAATCTAATTCATAAACCCCGAAGGAGAAAAGTAATGAAAAAGGAAAAAAAAATAAAAATAAAACAGAGCAAGGTAGAAGATGGAAAAAGTCGATCAAATTGAACAGATTGAACACATACGCAACTGAAATCCGAAAACCCACAAAAACAAAACCCAAAAAAAAAAAAAAACGTAACACAAAAGACCCAAAAAAAAAAAACCAAAAAAAAAAAAAAAACTTACCACAAAATAGCGGAACAAAGGAAACAATAGAGAAAATAGGGGGTTGAGGCAGAGATAAAGGCTCTGAAGAAAAAGTGGGGCAAGTGAAGGGATTGAGGTTGGAGAGAGAAAGAAGTGATGTTTAAGATTAATTAATTCATCAACTTCTTCAGGTAGTTTTTTTCTCTGGGTCTGGAAACAAATTATGGAAGAAAAATTGATTGTGTTAGAAGGTGAAATGGTCCATGCAATGCGAAGCAATTGAAAGCAGAAGAAAAAAGGTTGGCGATAGTAATTAGGGTAATAAATTGGAAGTGGTAGTGGGAGTAGTAGAAGCTTCGTAGGCGTCGAAACGAAACGAGAAACGGCGAAACGACAATTCTAATGTTCATACACACAGTGTTGTAGTTTAGGGACCAACAAAGAGGAACGTCGGTTTTTCTATGTTTTTGTTTGGATCGTTGATTCGATTGGTTCTTGCTTCTCGCTGCTTCTCACCTTCCTCCCACTATCACTTCCTCATTCTCCTATCTTATTACCATACTCTTCTTTTTTGTTTTTATATCACATATAAATAATAATAATAATAATAATAACATTTTTTTTATTTTGCGGTAAGTATATATGTTCACCTTTTAACTTTAAAATATATGTAATAATTGAAGATTTTTATGGTGATTTAAAGAACGAATTTTTATTTTTATTGTGTTTATTTTATACATTTATTGTCCAGATTTCTAGCCGTATCGATTGCAATTCTTAGTTTCTATAATTTAGGTCCTATTTCAGATAATCTCGTTAAAAAAAATTATAGAAAAATTTGAACAAAAATTTTCAGAAGCTAAAATTAATTTGTATACGAGGTGATTCATTCATTTATAAACTCGAGGAAATGTTTTAGCTGATAAAAAAATCTTATTTTTATTTTTAAAGAATGTTTATAAAAAATTTACCGGAATAGTATTATCCTATATATCTGGATGAATATCTGTAAAATTGATTTTCAAGTGAACTTTATTTAAATGCAAAATTTGTCCATTATAAAAAATCATGGTTATTGAGAATTATAAATTTTCGGGAATTATTATTCTTTTGAATGATTAGTCTTATTTTTTATTAAAAAATATTCTGAAAATATTTATATCAAGATTTACTGTAATAATCATATTTAGTATTTATATTATAATATTTATTTCAAAACACATTCTTCTTTTTCAGTAAAATATATTTTAAAAAATTAAATTATTAAGAAATTTAAAAGGAGACAACTATATATAAATTTATACATATCAATTTCAAAACTTAAAACATAACATTTTTATCATATTTCACCTCACCTGTAAAATCACATGCTACACCACATCACACGACCATTATAATTGAAATCCATACAAATACAAAAAAGATAATTATAATATATTACAGAAAAATCTATAATTACTAACAAATAAAATCTGTTAATAAGCAGAAATATATTAGTGCTAATAAATATTTGTTAATAATAAAAAAAATACATTAATAGTTTAAGTTTATTTGTGGATTATGGACAATAAAAAATCTATAAATAAAATTATCATTGATGGTTGTCAATAAATTCATTAATAATTACTAACTAACTAGTAAATCTATCATTAAATATCCGTGAAACAATATGTAATATAAGATAGTCTTATGTAATTAAATGTTTCTCTTATACTGACATGATATAATTTGTTTATCTTATATTCCATTGTATTTCTTTTTTCAAACAACATGTTTTTTCCTTGGGAGGAGAGTTTTTATGAAAATAATAAAAATATAATAATTATCGTTCATATTTTCTATTGGTCGAGTGATTTTTATTTATTTATTCATTATGATTGGGGTTGCTATTATTATTATAATCAGTACAATCAAATCAAATTAGTATAGTTATTGCTCTCATATTCATTATTATAGTCATAGTCATGATTAATTTATAAGAAGGTCCAGTATAATATGATACTTCAAAATGTTAACTATATTGATCACCTATTAAAATATATGTCTTTATAATTGTCACGTAAATCAACTGTAGTTAAATTAATAAAGTATACAAGATTCATTAGCTCTGTTTGGGTATGTAAAGTGTAAGAGAATAAAATTATATTATTTAAAAAAAATCTTAAAATATTATAAAATTTGATAAAATAAAATCTTAATTTAAGTGGTAAGTTTGAAGACGATAAAGTTTCTAAGAACAAGAGTTGTGTACATAAATAAAGGAAAATGTTGACAAATAGAAAGCGAAAAAAAAAAGAGGGAGAGAGGATTTTCAGAACTTGAATTTTAAAAAACTGAATGATAAAAGAAATTGTTCTTGACACCTCTATTTTCCTAAACTTACTCCATATGCATGTATTGATTTTGTTTCATAAATATATAAATTATAATCTTAATTCGAATAGTTATGATAAACACATAAAACCCAATGTGATATAGAGAAAATTTTACATCTAAATTTAAATCTTTAAATTGTTTAATCGATTTTAGTTATTTCACACCATCAAAGTAAAACGTTCCAATATTTTCGTACTTACTTAAGTCATTAATAACTATAGGATTGAATAAATGCTACGTCAATTAAAGATCATGATCTTTTCAAAACTTCTACTTTTTATTTTTATATTTTATTTTTTTGTCTGAAGTTCTGTCAAATAGATATTTTTAATTACTATTTTGGTTTTAGGTTTGTATTTGTTTTGGTATTTATATTTATTTTTTTAAGTTTAATTTTTGTTAATTATAGTTAATGTAATTATTTTATTAATTTGACATAGTTTGAGAGGTGACTATATATTAGTTCAATAAAACAGTTAATTAGTAATTTGATCTTCTTTTTTTTTTTTTCCTGACTCAGTTGAGTTTTTGTACTTTTTACATGGAGACAGTGTAGTCATTTTTCTATCAGTGTCGTCCTTCACGGGTTTTGAGAACAAATTCAAAATGAGTAGACAAAATGGATATCTTAGATTTAAAGGAGTCAATTTTGGATTCTAATGAGACAATCTCGATGACATTGTGTAGTCGAAAATATGGGCTTGAACGAAATAAGAGGATTTGGATATGTGATCACCTACAAACTATGTTAACTAACATTCATTTTACGAATGTGATTACATTGACTCTAATTAATAAAAACTGGAAAAAAAACAAATATATGAATTAAAACGAATCAAATGTCCAAATATAAGACCAAATTACTAATTCAATCAATAAACATTTTAGATTTTTTTTTTTCAATGAACGACACTTAACACCACGTAAATATTGTTTTCATATATTTTTAAAGTGAAAATTGCATCTTCTAAAAATAATGAGATGAATAATTCTTTCATGATTTTTTAGTTATATTAAACTATATGTTACAACTTTTCTCCGCAACTCAACACATAATAAAGTGTATAAGGTATGATAATGTGGCTTAGTGGTTAATTTGGATAAATAAAAATAATTAAGTAAGTTTAAGAAGAAGAGTAAAAGAAGTTGTGGATTTAATCCTCACTAAAGCGTACTGATAAATATTCATCATGATACTAAATTCAAAAATTTATTTATTATTTATAATTTTAATATTTCATTTAAAATTCATATATTATCCAAATTGATGCTTAATCAATCTACATATTTTCCTTATTTTGATACCATTTCCACTGCTATAAATTTATATTTCATCTAAGTTTGCATAGAAATACATGGGTAATGGTGAAAAAAATGTAAAGTTGGTGAGTGTTTGACACCTCTAAATGCCATTAAAAAAAAATTGAGAGATTTTAGGTATGATAGAAGATCTTGTTCCATTATGAATCCTATGCAAAGGTAGCTTTAATGTGGCCAATGTTTCCGTATCTTAAATTTCTTCTTTACCACAATTTGGATAGAGATCACAAAAGATGACGCAACATGATGTGGACATTAGATATACATAAATATACAATTTAAAAAATATAGTTCAAAATTAAACTTTTAAATTTATATTGCTATTTATACACAAATTAAAATTAACTTATAAAAAACAATTATTGATTACGTTAGGAGAACCCTCGCTTTCCCTCTTAATACTGTCACACTTTCTTCAATTTATTTAAAGGCTGTTTCAGCATCTGGGCATGGTAGTTTCAGACCCTCTTTTTAGTTTGAGTGAGTTGTCAGAATTTAAATATACTTCAAAATAAATAAAAAAGTTTTATAGTATACAAACTCGTTTTCTTGTGACATGAATTTCATAATTTGTACTTGTTTAAAGTAGCCTCTTAATTAACACTTCTACAAAAAATAAATAAATGAATTTTACCACAAAATAATATTATATTTTGTATAAACTTAAAAAACATAAAATACGAGACTCTTTTTTTGTATTCCTTTAACTTTTACGTAAATTTGCTTTATGAAGAAATTAATTTAATATCTTTATTAGATTTTATTTATATGAACTTTTACATTAAAAAAACATCTTACTAATTAAATTAAAATTAAACGAACAATAGTTGGAAATTTAGATTCATATAAAATATAATCTATAAAATAATAACAATGAATCATCATCGTCTTTAATAATTGAACGGTGTATTCGTATGCATGGTGGCATGTGGACCTTTTTTTTTTCGCGTGGGAGTCTTAACATATGATGCAGGATCAGATTAAAGGGGCAACTGATATATATATATATATATATATATATATATATATATATATATATATATATATATATATATTATGTTATTATATCTTTATTTTTAATCATTATATTGTATTGTGTAACATGTGCAAGAAGAGAAATTAGGTTTAACAAAATAAAAGTGTAATTATGATAAATAACATTAATGGTATGTGATGTACTTTATTTTTTAAAATTTTGAAATGTAAAAGGATTTTTTTTTCATCTAAAATATATATTAAATTAAACTTTAATATAAATATTGAACTGAAGAGAACTGAAATGGTGATCCCAACCACTTTGATTATCAAGTGTTTGAAATAGTATGGGTCCTCTCGTGCATGTCATGAAGTGATAGTATCTTCTTTAATGATTCTTGTGACTTTGATATATCACCATTTTCTAGAAAGGAAAAAAAAAAGTATACATTTCAAAAGACATACATTTGTTGAAATTGTTCTCGTGAATAGAAACTAGAAAATTATTATTATTAAATAAAATTTAGATCATAGAATATAAAATAAAAGTAAAAAAAAAAATGTTGTATACACTTTTAATATGGTAAGAGATGTTTTCGGTCTAACTCAATTTTAAAAAACAATAATCAATGTGAAATATTTAACACACTATGAAATATTTTATAAAAAAAAGTAAATGGGTGGTTGAATATGATAATTTACATGAATTTAATACTTCAAATAAACAAAAGTTTAATTAAATATATTTAAATATATTATATTTTAGTAATAAAATAGTATTGATATAGGATCAAATTGATCTTTAAAATTATATTTTTACAAAAGATGATCGCATAAATTTTATTAGAGGACTCAATGGTAAAACGTTTTACACATTCATATATAAAATTATGTTTTTCATTATTTCAAAACGAATTGGATATAATCTTACATATTTTAGATATAGGTTATTAATTATTTTTTAAAAATTTTCATTTGATTATATACATGGTAGGTTTAATAATTTGTATAAATGAGAATCTTAAAATTTATATTAATTGTAATTTTTCATTGATTAAGTTATATACTTTTTGTTTTGAATATTATACAATTTAAAATGGAGAGGGTGCTCCCTTACGTTACATAATGAAGAAACTCGTCGAAAAAAAAAAAACCGGAAAGTCAAAATAATTAAAAAATTACAAAAACATAGAGATTGGAGAATATGATGTGAACGATTCTGCAAAAGTTTGGTGCCATGGTTGATGCCGGATTAATCAGGGTTCTATCGAGAACTCCGCATTGGAAACCCCACATTTGACACACTCTTTTTTTTATTATTCTTTTTTTCTTCGTTTGAATCTTTTATTTTCTGAACATACGAATAAAACTGAGTTTTTACGTTGTTTAATCGGTGTTGCTTGAGATTTGTTACACTGCCACTTTACGTTGAAGAGAAGTATCGTAAACACTTTGTTTACCTTTAAGGGAAAAAAAATTGTAATTAAGAAAGTAAATCATGTGGAAGGTGAAGTCACAAAGGCACGTCACAAGGATTTTTTTTTTTTTTAACTAATTAATGAGTGGATTTGATTCATTCACGTAACTAAATAGTTGATTAGGCTAGTAATAGATAATTATAGAGAAAACAAAGTTTGATTAGAAGCTATTTAGGAGTGAACATGTGTGTATATGTGAGAGAGAGATTAATATTTATTTATGTGTAAAAAAGCTCACATTATGCACCTAACTCAATTGATTGAGACGAGTTAATGCATCTAATTTTTTTAAAACTTGGTATAACTAACTATCTACTAGAGCTTTTAGATTAAGTGGACTTCCTTTAGGTGGACAAATGAGAGTTCTAATCATGTTTAAGGGATAATATTGTTTGGTTTTTTTAAGAAAATAATGATATTTTTTTGTATAAAATATGTTATAATGATTAAGGTGAGCTATTTTTGTAGCTTAGCAAGATAGTATGTGGTTTGAAAATATGTATATATATATTATAATAATTTTTTTTATTAATGAAAAATTTTAGTGACAAAAAATAATTAGTCATTATATTACTATACTAACCAATTTAGATACTAATTTATAAACTAAGAATTATTGGTAACTAAAATAGTTAAAAAAACTATAATTGGTCTATAAATTGGTAAGTAAAATAGTTTTTATTATGAATTGGTCTCTAAATTAGTCACTAATATTATGTTTTCACTATTAAAAAAATTGGTCTCTAATTAAAAAATTAGTTTTTAAATTAGTTTCTAAATATATTTTTTTGTCAAAATTTGTCACTATCTCATAATTTTCTTGTGATGATATGTGTAAAACTATATTTATATAGAAATAGGTTTGACTTATACTATTATAGATTTTTTTTTATTGCATGAGTTTTTATTTCGTTCCTATATTTCTTTGTATTTTTGTTTATTTGTTGTTTTTCAATAAAATTATTATCAAGGAACATGTGATTGGTATGAAGTCTTAATTTATATATATTATCGTAATAATGTTATCCAAATGTATGTCTTTTACTTTAAAAAATATTTTTGTATGATGATTGAGGTAAACCATTGTTTATAATTTTTATGTTAATAATTTTATTATGCATAATTTATATATATATTTTATTATCTCTAATAATGTTGATTTAATTTTGATAATCGTTATTGTTATTTTACCTTTTTCATTAGTGATTTATCTACCTCTATATTTGACACAAACATGTATTTATACCAAGTGATAATTTAAAATGATAAGAATGAGTATGACATTAATAAAACGAAAACGAGTTTTGACTCCGCCCTCTTTTAATCTTAATCATGAAATAAGTAAATGGGCCACTATAAAAGTTACATTTTGGAAAAAATATAGAGTTCAATAACTTGTATACTTGAAATATGCTAAGAGAAAGACTACTCGTGAAAGCAAATTACTTATTTTTGAAAGAGTTTATTAGGAAGAGAATTTAATTCAACTTTTTAAATAAACTTATCTCAAGAAGAATAAAACTAGTACCCTTACAACTTATACACGAAGAAGTTAGTATACAAAATAATTAGTTAATCATAATTAGTAAAAGAAAAATATTTTTCGTTCGTAGATTTAGTAACCACTACTTTGACTTTTTGGAAGTGACAAAAGAAAGGTGAAAAGAACAATTGGATGTGTCAATTTGGCACCTAGCCTATGGGCCAGTCCTAACCCACTAGAGAGGCGACTTTGGGGCTTAGATTTTTTTTGGCCCCTCATTTGAAACCCCCCTAAAAGGAACTTAATGAAGAGTGAGCTAAAGTCAAAGAACAAATTGAGCGACCCGGACGAGTCTGAAGACCCAAAAAGGCCCAACGAGCAAAACAAATATGATAATCCAGACAAGTCCGAAGCCCCAGACGGTCCTGACGATCCGGACGAACCCTATGACCCGAACGGGCTCGAAGACCCAGACGGGCGCAAAGACCCGAACGGTTATGAAGCACGAATAAGTTTCGGGCCGAACCGACCTTACAAACTAGACGGGCCTAAAGACGTAAACGTGTCTGGTGATCCGAACAGACCTGACGACCCAGACAAGCACGATGACTTGGATGGGCCCGAAAACCCAAATAGACTTGAAAACTCGTATAGAGTCGAAAACCCGGACAGACCCAACGATCCGAACGTCCTTGATGATATGGACGAACACGACAACTAGAACGGGCTTGACGATCCGGACGGGTCAAACGACTTGGACAAACACAACGATCAGGACAGGTCGACCCCAACGACCCGGATGGTCCCGACAAGCGGGATGGGCCCGTTGTGCCGGACAGGCCCGACGAGTCGGACATATACAACAAGATAAACAGGCCCAATGGGCCCAACGACCTAAACTAGCACAACGACTCAAACGAGTCCGATGACCAGGACTTGTCCAACGATCCAAATAAACACGAAAATCCGGACGAACCAGACTGAACAAGAATGACATAATGTGAGAAAGAAAGAAAAAAGAAAACACACACACACATTTTACACGAGTCTACGTTCCAACGAATATAATATGTATTCATTTATTTATAAAAACAACACTATAATTTTATTTACAACATATGAACTTAAATTGACATAATTTATTATTGTGCTGGTTATGGAGAAAAAGTAATAATAAAACAAAAATAATGTAAACTACAATAATGAAATTAGAAACCATTTTTCAAATGTCATGTTAATTAGAAATAAACTCAATTAATAATATATAAGTGTGTGTAAATTTAATTTTACAAATTAATTTTGTAAAATTAAATTAAACTTAAAATTTATTTTTTAACATGTCAGAGTTATAAATTAAAGTCTATTATAGTAAAATTTATTGATGTTTATTTTCACTCACTATCGAATATATATCTATTGATGTCTAGTCTTAGGTTGGAAACTTTGGAGACTAAAAATGTATATGTCTAAACATAAAAAAGGTGAGTCAATTTATAATATATAAGTGAATGTAAACATTATATTACAATTCAGTTTTGTAAGATAAACTTAAAATTCATGTTTAATAATTTTCTTCTTTACCACTTTTTTTTATTATTTCTTTACTGTTAAAACTATTAAATAATCATGTTTCTCACTAAAAAGAATAATGTTCTGTCCTTGGAGCGGTCAAAATCATAGGTAGCATAATGAAGTTCCATAATGGTATCCTAAATGCTCTGTCCATTTTCTTGAAATGTCGATGTTTCGCTTCTTTCTCCATCTCTTAAGAATTTCCATACTTAGGAATCTCGTGTACTTGTACAAAAATATTGTTCAAGTCGTTTTTTAAAACTTGTTCGAAACAATCATCTTTAATTTTCATAGGTATAATCATATTTTACTTGTTTACCATGTTGTAGTTTGAGTTGAATCCATTAACCAGTGTGACGAATTCCAATTCGATTTTCAATGCTTTCAATTCTTCTTTGTTTCTTCCATGGTCAAAAGAGGCAACTCTAGAAGTTTTTAGCAACTGTGTTGCTGTCTTTAATCATTGTCAAATGTTTCGGAAACAAACAACATGGGTTAACTTAGTTTTGGGTGAGTTTATTGTTCTTTAATTTTTTTCTTAAAATTACATATTTTAATCTTTTATATGTTTGCCTAATATTTATATTTTAAAATAATTATTTTTCTTTTATTTTTATTAAATTTTGAAATAGGTATTTTTAAAATAAGTCTTTTTCAAAATAAGTACTTATTCAATAAATAGATAGAACTTCCATATTAAAATTAGAAAACTGTGTTTTCAAAATAAACACATTAAAACAACAGAAAGTTGTTTGTTTAGTTAAATATTTGTTAAATAAAATGAAAAACAATACCAACTTTATTTTTTAAAATAATTATTTACAAAAATATTTATTTTAAGTTTTTCTAAACTTACCTTTATCTTGGTGCATCGAAAAATGATATTCCACACTCACATTTTTTTAAAACAACTACTTGTAAGTTTTTTAAATAATAAAATATTAAAAGTAGACGATAATAATAAATATAAATGAAATTTTAAAATGAAATAATATATATATATATATATATATATATATATATATATATATTATTAAATGACAATTTTATCGAAGGAATTTTATCGTTTATAACATTTATTAGGTTAAATTAGTGATTTAATTTTAGATAGATTGATTTGGTTTCTTTTGATTTTTTTATTGTTTTTTTTTATTCAATTTAGTTTTCAACTTTTTAAAAAGTTCAATTTGATATTTCTTTGGTTGAAAAAAAATTTTAAAAAAATTTAATTTAAATTTTTTATTTAAAATTTTAATTCAATTTAGTTTTTTTTTTTATCTTTAAAATGATCTAATTTTATTGTTTTTAAATTTAGATAAAATTAATAATTAAACTTAATTATAATTTATATTTACATGTTAAAATAACCTTTATAATTTATACATTAAATTACTTCACTTATTTATTCAAATATTTTTAATGTATAATTTTTTAAAAGATAATATATATATATATGTAAATGAACTTCAAAAAAGATTGATCAATCTAAATTGATTATTACTCCACTACCATCTCACTTGTATTGTCTAATCAAGAAAAAAAAAACGACAAACCGACTCAATTTTTTAAAACAAAAATTAAAGATGATAGATTTTTTCTTTAAAGAAACAGTACATTTTATAAAAGCATTAACAAAATAGTTAAAATTTTAATTTCCATATCCGATATAACATAAAAATTTTAACCATTCTTATTTTTGAAATCACCACTATTGAATAGTAAAAAATACATGGTTATTCATATTTACTTTTTATTTATTCAAATATCTATCCACAAAAACAGTAAATTTAACTAGGAAAATTGTGTAAGATAATTAGTCAAAAAAATTCATGTATACTTAGTGTTCAAGATAAGACTCTCTCTCTCTATTATTATTTTTTTAATTAGGTTGTGTTTAATAAAATTCAATATAGTATTTAAGCATGTCTTAGTGGTTGTTATTGGATCTATCCAATTAAATGACTAATCTTGAACTTGAAGTAATTGCGAAATTCTGACATTAACTTAGGTTATAATCAAAATATCGTATATACATAAAGAATAAGTTTGACCTTATATCTTCTAAAATAAAGTTCGGCTTTAATAACTACTTTCCATTTTTCTGTCCATTATCAATTTTTAACAAAAACGAAGATTGCTCTTTTTATTTGTATATATTACCTTTTTTCTTTCAATGATATTCTTAACTTAATTAATCTAAAAGTCAGAGACAATAATAAAATTGCATTACATAAATGTACATTGAATTAAGAAAAGGTTAAAATACATTTTTTGTCCTATTTTTTGTTAAGTTTTTTCAAATAAGTCCTAATTTTAGTTTTGTGTTCAAATAGGTCCCAATTTTCGTCAATTTTGTTCAATTGGGTCCTTTTTTGTTAACACCGTTTAAATCATTAACGACCATGAACAGTGACTGCCACGTGTCATTTCGTGGTTTTTTTGAATTTTTTTGAATTTTTGAATTTTTTTATTTTTTTATTTTTTTTATTTTTTTTTAATGTACACGTGTCAACCCAGGAGTGTGCCACGTGTCACTTTGTGGTTTTTTTGAATTTTTTATTTTATTTTTTTGAATTATTTTTTAAACGTCCACGTGTCAATCTAGTAGTGTGCCACGTGTCAAAGTTAATATTCTATATTCAATTTGGTCCTTATATTTGTTATTTTTGTTCAATTAGGTCCTAATTTTTGTTAAGATTAACCAATTTGGTCCCTATAGAAGATGTGACCAAATTTAATTTTTATATCAAAGTTATAATGATGTGAATTTTAATATATT
>Ga0214542_1004017_pt1 | contig 29479 bp, 20 predicted proteins | sample CNSS1metaG_FD_160096 | JGI IMG/M metagenome (GOLD analysis project Ga0214542, IMG submission 160096) | Root nodule microbial communities from cowpea collected in UCLA plant growth center, Los Angeles, California, USA - CNSS1 | ecosystem: Host-associated > Plants > Roots > Nodule | place: USA...
TATATTACTCTTTATTAATGAACCCAAGACATGTATATTTCTCCATCAATCTAGTCATGTGTTAATTTCGTAAACCCTTTTCTCTATTATTTTTTTTCATGTCTATACAAAATAATTTTAATATGTTTCACTCCTTATCATTTAAACTCACCAAAAAAAATATAAATTTTATTAAACCTAACTTTCACAATCATCTTTATTTAAGTATCTCTTGGTAGCTAGGGTGTATTTGGTTTGGTTCAACATATACTTCAAATTAAAAAATATTGTTCCTTTTAGATCTGATTATTGTATGAAAGATTGGATTTATACTCAATTATCCAAAATGGAACATGACACAGTGTTGTTTAAAATATACTTAACTACAATCTATAAAAAAAATTCATCTAATAAAAATTCAATTTTTTATTCGTCACATTATTATATAATGTATATTTTTTGTCATACTTAAATCCTATTGATTATTATTGATTACTTATATTTTGTATTTTATTAAATTTAACTTTTTTTATAAACTTGTTAATTTATATATTGTTTTAGTTTATTAAAATTTGGAGCAAATTAGAGTTATACTCAATTGATTTTATGTTGTTAGGGGTGAATTTTGTATCTGACAATTTAGGTCAATTAAGATATAAAAAAAAAAAGGTATGATAACTAATAAATGCGACAGGATGTAATAAAAAAAAAAAAAACGTTTTAACAAAGTGTTAGGAAAATAAACATGAAAGTCCAGTCAACATAATTTTACTGCTATTCAAAGGCCATTCGTCATCTTCCATGAATAGAAATCCTCGTGGCAAAACATACAACCCACACATGAATTAATAAAGAAAATGTGATTAACGAGTTTTCATTTTTTATGTTTACTTTATTTTTTAATTATCATTATTTATTTCGTATCACATTATTTATAATATTCATTTCTCTATTTCTTATTTTCACTCATACACCAAGAATTAAGTATAACATTTACAACTTCTTTCCATTAATAAATATTCTATCAATTAAAGTCAAATTTTCAAGTTAAATACATTATTTGATTCACAGACAGACAAGTATTGTTACCCTTAATTTAGTTGCTAATATAAAAATTACTAAATTAATTTTTATACGAATGATTTTTTTTTTTTACAGTTATGATGTCTAGATAATTTTGCATTGGCGTGTAACTTACTTATGTATTATTAATTTGATATTTAGAGACTGTATTATTTATATGACATTTATATATATGATAACTAATTTTAATATATTATTAATTTGATCCGTATAATCAGTACACAACATATAACAATCGAAATAAAAATAGACATAATAGAAAGACAATATTAAAAGTAATAAAAGAGAATAAAGGATTTTAGATGCACTACGAAAAAATATACATGATTGACAATATATGTATATATAAAAATTAAATTGGAAATTAATAAGTGTTTAACCTAACACAAATGAAAAATATGAATAAATATGTATGAGTCTAGATTTTTTATTGAATTTCTTGATGTTGTCATTTATTGAGTATTTAAAAAAAATATTTTAAATATTTTTTTAATATATTTTAAAATTTCAAAATCAATAACTATCAGAATGTTTTGAAAACATAATAGAGAAAAAAAGAAAAAAACTCAACACATAATCTAAGTTTTTTATAGAGTGTGAATAAATTAAGACATAAAAAGACGAGATTCAAAAGATTTAGAAATGAAGTGATGTTTATACCAGAAGAAAGGAACTTATTTTATTTTATCATAATAATATTAATTTTCACAAAAATTTAAATTAAAATCAATTAGTAATATATAATTATTTTTTAAAATAGTTATTAAATATAAAATTAAAAAAAAATATGTAACTTTTTATAAATAATTAAAGACAAAAAAAAATTGTTAAAATAACAATTAAAAAATAACTAAAAATAAAACTAAAATAATAAAATTAAAAAAATCTCTTTTATATATTATTATAGATAATAATAATAATAATAATTTATTATAACGAAAGAATATAATATTTAAGAGGGAGAGTAAAAATAGTAGGAAAGGGGTTAATGTGGGTCACGTGCCACTGGCACATGTAGTGGAGCGTGCAACCACGGGACTTCCACTCCACTTTCTGACATACCAAAAACAGAAACAAGAACAACACCAGCAACCGCAGGCCTCGTATTTGTGGTCATTAAGGTTAATAACATATTCTCATCTCACATCACACATGTTATCGTCTTCATTCCACTCTTTTAATATTTTTTAAGATACTTATTAATCATTATTTCAACATCTTCTTACTAAAAACTCCATTTTCATATCTTTTCAAACATTTACTTTAGTTCCTCATCTCTTTAATTTAATATTTCTTTATTTTGAGACATAATTTTTAATTCCATTTATTTATTATTAACATTAAATGAAAAAAGATAGCAATAGTTTCATATGAATTAGTAATAAAAGGTTTAAAATTGTATTAAGAATTGAAAATGTTAAACCAAACAGAAAGGACAAAATATTTAAATTGAAATAAAATAATGAAAAGAATTTTTGTAACTGAATATTTTAAAATGTAAGTATTAATTTAAAAACATAGGGCGAAATAGTTAAGAAACTGTACCGATAACTTTTGTAACAGCATCTTTATTTAATATTTGATTCAATAGCAGAAGTGAAGGAGAGAGGATGAGAAGGGAGATTATTTTTATTTTTGACATGTTTAAGTGGAAAGTGAGGCATAGTGAAAAGGTGAAAGCGCGTGAGTGTGAGTGGGAGTGTGTGAGTGAGAGAGAGAGAGAGAGAGATAGGCATAATAACACAAGAACACAAGTCTGATCCAAAACCCGCCCACAATTCCCCATATCATGTCGTGTTCATGCCCTTCTTCCTTTTCCTTTTCCTTTTCCTTTTCCACAAGTTTCTGAAAGTGGTTGGTTGCATTACCATTTACTACTTTCTTTCTCAACGCACGGAAACAAAATTAACAAAACCACCCCAACTCAATCCCTCTCTTCTGCATTCTTCTTCTTTTCTGCTCACACACCTGTAGGAATGGGCGACATGTACCACTTTGACAAGAATCTCTCTTCGCAGGACGAAATCTCACTTTTTCTTCGTCAGATTCTCCTCCGTTCATCTCCTTCTTCTTCTTCTTCACCCCACTCCGTCCCCGGATCCTGCAACTCCAACGTCTCTCACCAAAACGTCAATTCTCACGCTTCTTTCTCGCCCTCGCACCTCCAACACGCCAAGATCTCCAACCTTGGTTCCACCGCCTCTTTTCTCTCCGCTTCTGCCACTTCCGCTTCCTTCAAGCCCCACCCTGCTTCTGCGCCAAATGTGTCTTCTTCTTCCCTTTTAGTCAGCGAGAACGAGAATGATGACTATGATTGTGAAAGTGAGGTACACATCACACTTTATTTTTATTATTATTATTATTTTCACTCTTTAAGTTTGAGGTTCTCTTGGCAGTTTAGCTTCTGCACAATTTTTTTTTATTTTTTTTATCGTAATACTGTCGGTTCCTAGTTAACACTGTAACACCAACGTGTGTAACTCTTTTATTTTTTTTTTTCTTTTGGGTATTATGGGTTATTATCTTGTTGATGATGATATCCCGATAACTGTGAGTATAGCAAAAAAAATAGAAATTTGTTTCCTGGACTGTTTTTAGGGTGGATCTTTGAAAATGTTTTGGTTGGGGTGGGAAAAATTCGTTGCTTTTGGGGAGGGGCCTTTGAATTTTGAAGTGGAGATTGCACTGCTTCTTTACAATTGCTTCGTGATTTCTGAACGTAGGAGGGTGTCGAAGCTTTGGCCGAAGAACTTCCGACAAAGCCCGTTCCTTCAAGGAGTTCATCTAAGAGATCAAGAGCTGCAGAAGTTCATAATTTGTCTGAGAAGGTTTGTGAATTTCTGATGATGGCTGTTTGTTGTACTTGGTTTGGTTTTATTTTAATCATGCTTGTGTAATTTTCCTTGTGGGCTTTTGTTCGGCCTTGAACTTGTTGAGCAGCGAAGAAGGAGTAGAATCAACGAGAAAATGAAGGCCTTGCAAAATCTAATTCCGAATTCTAACAAGGTACGCAAGTTTCTTCAACCTTGGTTCTTACGACAGGTGCATAGTTCTTTGTTATTAGTTGGTCTCGGTAATTAATTGCTTTATGTGTGTGGCAGACGGACAAGGCTTCAATGCTCGATGAAGCTATTGAATACCTTAAACAACTTCAGCTGCAAGTACAGGTCAGTATCTCTTTTTATTTGCTGCAAACTTTGTCGTATTTGAGGGGGCTGAAAGCTTCATTTTCTTCAGTACTTTCTAACTCAAGTTGCAATTTAAATAAACATAATTGTTGGTCTGTGATTTTTGATGTTCTAGTTACTGTTTACCGTCTTGACTGAAAGTCTTTTTATGTGAACAGTATATGTATGGGAAACTGCACAATATCGGAGAATTTGAAAAAATCCTAGCTGGAAATTGTTGTCTTCTGCTAAAATATGAATTGTAAACAATTCGACGTTGATACATCTAATAAAGAGTTTAAGTATCAAAATTTTATCATTTGAAGTGTCATAGATTTTCGTTGATGCTGTGATAATCCAGTGAACTTGCCAGTAGCTTCTTGTTTGAAAGTTGTGAGTTTGAGAATAGCTTATATAAATCTTCTTTCTGAGTTGAAATGGTATTGAATATTGAATTTTGACATGGTAAGCCTCTAGTTGGTAGAGTAAAAGGAAACCTTTCTAGAATTAAGCTTAGTTTGATTGTGAAAAAGGACGACATAGACAGGTCCCATCAAAGAAAACATGTTCCAAATAGTTTGGTCCTCCTGAGATGTGTTTTTTTTTTTCTACATACTGAAAAGAGTAGTACTGAAGTTGATGAGATTTTATGATAAAATTTCAGATGCTGTCAATGAGAAATGGGTTGACTTTGCATCCTATGTGCTTTCCAGAAGGCTTACAAGCAGTGCAGTTGTCTGAGATGGGCATGGAACTAAGTGAAAGAAACAGGTCTACCCCTTTAAACATAACAGCTACTCTGCCTCTCCACCAAGAGAACAACCCCTTGCACTACACATCCAATCTACAAAGCAAACACATTCTGCCAAATCAGCCATCTGCACCATATCCTTCATTTATTAACAACCCAGAAACTTCTTTTGGGCTGGAATCCCGAATCCAACCAGAAACAAAACCTCTTCAACACAAAGGAGGATCGTCTGGGGTAAGCTCACCAACTTTCTAGTGTGTCAAATGTTGTTAAAAACATTATGGTCATTGTAATTACATGTTTCCCTTGAATTGTGAAGCCAATACGAGGAGAAGACATTTTGCATTACCAGCAACCAAGTGCTATCCATTCAGATGCTAATAATACATTAGGTGGTTCTCAAGGTAAGTGCAATTATAGAATAAACTAAATATTCCATTACTATATATATACAATATCCCATGCTCAAATAATATGTTTTCTGAAACCCCAGTGGTGAAAGAATTCGAGTCAGGCACAACAGTATCACTCTCTTTTGACACGCAAACATGTGAACCATGCATTGGCGCGAGAGATCAGTCAGGAGTGATCATAAGAAATAGTGAGGCCAACATTGTTGTTACATCGCAGTTAAGTAGGTAACTGGTATATATAGCGCTAGGTATATGATGATGGTTAAGGATATATATAAATATATATGCATATGGCATATGTGATGATATGTATGTATGTATGTTGATGCATGCGACAAAATGTGTTGAAAAGCTTTTCAGCACACGAGACTGCAATGCAGTGCAGAGAGGAAAGTTGGTGGCAGTGAGAACTCGAAGACCGAGATTTTTGAAGTTTACAAGTCTAGTCTTGCAATGCTTTTTGAATTTTGGTTTCCGCGTAAAAGTAGGAATCCCAATCCTTTGAGTTGAGCATTTTGTAATGTTCTCAAAAAGCCTATGGCTCTGGCCTACGTGACATATACAAATTATTTGTAGCTTCTCCAGTTGTTACATTATGCAATGTATAATATTATTATTATTATTATTGTATGCACAAAAAACAGCCACTAGTTGTACGGAGTATCTATAAACTCATGACCGTGAAATATACTCCTACGTTGATTTCATTCACTTCACTGTAAAACTGGTTATATAAAAGATCAGAACATCTCTTACAATTTAAAATCTAAAGACAGTAGATTTGTAATTCATGAAAACGAGATATAAAACTAGGTTGGGATATGATGTTAGAGATGAGGTGGTTGGAAGACAACAATGGTGAAGAATCTGACAATGGGTAAAATGGTATTGATATTGTCGGTCTGCTGAGGGAGAAATTGAATACAAATATATTATCAGAGACAGGTTTTGGATACTGTATTTGGCCACCAAAAAATTATCTTCATGGATAAGATCTCTTCCCATATAGTCAATAATAACGACAATTTATATATTTTCTTTCCTTAATTGTTTAATATCAAATTCGATTTGAAGGATTCACCTTAATAATAATATTTTAATATAAGATGCTGTCTTAAGAGACTAATGGTTAAATTAAGAAATTGTTTTAGCATGTTCGCATTTCGATCACTGAGAGTGATTTTCTTTTCACAGAAAAGTAATTTGCATGCTTTTAAGTGCAGCCCATTTCGTTTCCCTGCACCTGGTGTTCATGCGCGGTGCAATTAGCATATATAATTGAATATAAATGTCCTTGCATACTTTTACTTGCTTAGAATGAAAAATGACTTTCTCAAGGAAATAATTGTTTTTGAAACTATAAATATAAATATATTCAAAATAATCATTATGTATCATTAAAGTAGTAATGAAAGCAAGTCATGTACGAAAGATAAGATAAAGACATTAATGAAAAGGGAGCTCGTAAATAGAAGAAGTGTGTGTTAAATATTAGTCACGTAATAAAAATAGGCTTTATTATGAAGCAATTACTCATATTACATATTATGCAGAGATTAATTTCAATCCAAACCATTTCTAGACAATGGTATCTTAAATTCAATAATATCATATGTCATGTGATTTTTAAGATTGATAAGTGGATCCACATGAATGTCAGTGAAAAAAAAATTTATGATTCTTTCTTCTACTATCAAGAATGAGTTTGTGACATGCTTTGAGTTTATAGTTCAAGCATTGTGATTTCATAACTACTTCAAGGGCTTGTATTATATACAATATTGATGATTCATTCTTCTCCAATTCAAATGACTATCACTCAAAGGAAACAAAACACGTGGATTAAAAGTGATTGTGAATTAAAGATAAAGTATGTAAGTATATTGTTTCAAACTTAATGATAATGAATTCATTAGCTAAGGGTTTACTATAAAAAATATTCATTAATTATGTTGAAAGAATGAGTATTGACAAGACATTATTAATGATGTTACAAATATATGTATACATCTTAATTATATTGCTTGTATTGTATGATGCTTACAAATTTAATAATAGTTAGATTTCACCAATTATGAAATAATAGTTCGTATACATTATTGTTTTTGTGAAATGGTGCAACATATATTTGAAATGACATAATGGACATAATATATACCATTAAATAAATTTATTTAATATCAATTATATGTTTTGTGATTAGGGAGCTAAGTTGATCTGATGATAACAACTTCCATAATCTAATCATTTTTATTCAATTAAGGATGGTAATTTGATAATTTAAATTTACATGTTTATAATTAAATAATAAACCTTAAAATTTTCACATAAGCAAACAAGAACATCTTAAATTATTTTAATCTAAAATTTACTTATGCAATTATAAAATGAATTTAATAAAAATATGTCTAGTATAAGGACGATTAAAATGTAAAATTATATTACACTTATTCAATGTTATTACGAAGTTATTAAAATATTTTTTATTCTTCTTCTAATTATAATAAGGACAACTTTTGTCATAAAGGATTCAAAGAGAATTTTTCATAAAAATGTGATTTTAAAAAGAGGCAACTCATTTCTGTTTTTTAATATTATCTCAATTCTTACTCATTAAAAGAGAGAGAAAAGAAAAATAGAAAAGAGACAAATTTTCATAAGAATTTCCGTACCATCATAAAGACAAAGGAAAAAAAAAAGGTAAAGGAAAAGAATCATTTTCAAAATACTCATTTAAAACTTTCTAAAATGTGTTGTTAATCCAAATAAATCTTATTTATTTTTGTAAGATTTGATGTAGTAGTACAATAGATATGAAAAACACATTATCTAACATTGTTAAATCTTAATAATTACACGATCCAAGAATCTATGCTTACAAAATCAACCCACGAAACATGTAAGTTGAGATTCGAAGTCGTTTAAGATAGAATAGAATAGCATAGCCATTTGCCTCTTTCTATATTCACTTTCAACTTTAGTCATAGTAAGCATTCCATATATACAAATCAAACTAATTAATATCTGTGGACCCTATGTTGGGTTGCTAAGAATTATGTCCACCCAACAACAATTAACTTACCTAATCCAATTATACTTTCCCCATGCATCTTAAATGTTCCAACAATTTTAATTAAAACGCCAATAACTCCATTAAACATTTCAAAATTCGCAAAACAACACCAATACATTTTTCTAGACTTAAAGTTCAAGATTTAGGAATTGTGAATAGAAAATTGACCAAAGCTGATTAATCATTAGTGAAATTCACATTTACAAGACTAATAATATTTTGACTTGCAATCATTATTTGCACCGTTGATATAAATGAGTGTGTTACTCAAAAGTTAAAGCGAGTATTTGTTTACATATATCTAGAATTAGAGTATGCAAAAACTAGAGTTTGAGTTAACGACGACACACACGTAGCATTCTCCGAATAAAGTGCGTAGTTCCCACACAGCACACAGAGACACAACACAAGAGAACACAACACAACACAGTGACAACACTGCAATTGATTGCATCCAGCATCCTGCGTTTTCTCTGGGTCCCACCATGCCAGCTGCCACTGCCTCCATTCCTCACCCCTTTCCTTTCTTCACCTTCTCCTTCTTCTGCTTCTTCTTATTCTACTTTTTTTTCACTCTCTGCTTTCATCTTCGCTGAGGAAGGAAAGAAGGAATGAATGAGTGAACAGCAATGCCCGACAGCGGCGCAATGAACGACCAGCTCTCCAACCCCACCTCCATCTTCGGCCTCCGTCTCTGGGTGGTGCTCGGCGTCTGTGTCGGCGCCGCCATCGTCCTCATCCTCTTCCTCATCTCCGTCTGGGTCGCCTTCAAGCGCTCCAAAGCCAACCCCGTTTCCATCCCCGACGTCTCCAAGGAGATCCAAGAAATAAGGGTCGACCACGCCCCCACCCCCAACCCGACCCACCAACCCGACCCTTTTCCCGAACCTGACCCACTTCCGCCCACCGACGAAGAATCCAACCCTCTCGGCTACCACAGAATCCAGTTCGAGATTGGGAAGAACCACCGAATCTCCTACCCCGAACGTGCCCTGCTTCGCTCTTCTTCCAACGACCCTGCCGGTGCTGAGCCTCGCCTCCTCGATCAGGTTCCCACCGTCATTCCCGAAGTTTCTCACTTGGGCTGGGGCCACTGGTACACTCTCCGGGAGCTTGAGGATTCCACCAACGCCTTCGCCCCTGAGAATGTTATTGGCGAAGGAGGTTATGGAATTGTTTATCATGGTATCTTGAACGACAATACTCATGTTGCCATCAAGAATTTGCTCAATAATAGGTCTCTTCCTTTTCTTTTCTTTTCTTTTCTGTTTTTAGTATTCCTCTTTTGCATCATCAACCTAATAATAAAGATTGATAATCGCAGGGGGCAAGCTGAGAAGGAGTTCAAGGTTGAAGTGGAAGCTATAGGACGGGTTCGCCACAAGAATTTAGTGAGGTTGCTTGGTTATTGTGCTGAAGGAGCTCATAGGTATTCTTTTCTCTTCATTTTTCAGCTTCCTCCTTAATTCGCTACCACCGTTTTTCCTTTTTTATCGTTGTTCCTGTGCGATAATTATGAAGTGACAACTTTTTTCCCTCCCAGAATGCTTGTTTATGAGTACGTCGACAATGGTAACTTGGAGCAGTGGCTTCATGGGGATGTTGGGCCTTACAGTCCTCTAACATGGGAAATTCGGATGAACATTATTCTGGGAACTGCCAAAGGGTAAACAGAAAAATTCGTTCTTTTCAAATTTCTTCCATTTTCATCCAATCTTTCTCAGTTTCCGATTATTGTTATGCCGTAGGCGAAAATGCTTTTCCAGGGTTATAACTGTTTGTTTTTCAACAGGCTAACTTATTTACATGAGGGTTTGGAACCAAAAGTTGTTCACCGTGATATTAAATCAAGCAACATTCTGCTCAGTAAGCAGTGGAATGCAAAGGTCTCAGACTTTGGCCTCGCCAAACTCCTTGGCTCTGACAACAGTTATATCACCACCCGTGTCATGGGTACTTTTGGGTTTGTATAATCTTCCTTTTCGTTGCTCCATTCCTTCCTTTAAGTATTGTTCATAACGAGTTTTGTGGCAGCAATTTTACTTAGCCTTCTATTCGCAGATATGTTGCTCCTGAATATGCAAGTACTGGCATGTTGAATGAACGAAGTGATGTTTATAGTTTTGGAATTCTGATTATGGAAGTTCTTACAGGAAGGAACCCTGTTGATTATAGTCGGCCTCCAGAGGAGGTTTGTTCGATACATTTCAGTGCTGTGCATTTTCTTCATTTGTTTGTAACGGAAAACTCTAAATTTTCAGGTGAATTTGGTAGACTGGCTCAAGAAGATGGTCAGTAACAGGAATCCAGAGGGGGTGCTGGATCCGAAGCTTCCCGAGAAACCAACTTCAAGGGCACTAAAACGAGCCCTTCTTGTAGCCTTACGTTGCACTGATCCTAATGCACAGAAGCGACCTAAAATGGGGCATGTGATACACATGCTTGAAGCTGAAGATTCCCCTTACAAAGAGGTAACATTTACTTCTTCTGAAGTTAATTCAACCTCAGTATAATCAGCGAAGTATAACATGTGTTTGTTCTTTCGTTAATTGAGAGGATAATTAAGATGTCACACTTAAAAGGAACAATATTTAATATTCAATCAAAAAACTAAATAACAACCAATCCCTTGTCTTAATATGAAGTTTCCATATGCAGCAGAAAATGGATTTGTAATTTGGTGTGATAGTTCATTTGAAGTCTTAATATAAATTTGTATTTATTTATAATAGGATCGCAGAGCTAGAAGGGATGCAGGACAATCACCCAATGACAGAGTAGGTGATGGACTGAAAGAGGAAGCAGGTGTATCAGTTGATGATGGCAAGGTTGAAAATGGGATGGTTGTCAATGAGACAAGAACGAGCCCTCAAATAGAAAAGCAATAAATTTGCTTAGCTGTGTCTTTAATGACCCTTAAACTTGTGGCTCCCTTTACAACCTGTCATTGCTTGATACATTCCTCTACATTGTTTGCTCCTTCTATACCTCAGCATTCTAAGAGATGATGCCAATGTAAATTCTAGCCATATTGTTCTATTCACCTAATAAACCATTATTATGCATCGTTGGATATCATGTTTTAATCTGCTCCAACACTATAAAAGGGAGTTTAGATGTACACTAGGTTTCTTTTCCTGTTTTTGGATCTGTGAGGTCATTCATTATACACTCTGAAACACTAGTTAGAGTGACTACAAGTAGTTCGCATTAGAGTAGAGTAGATGACAAATGATTTCCCCTTCAACAGACTGGTCCATGAGTTCCATATTTTGTCAAGTGGGTATCTGATTTTGAGAGGCTTGGATGGTTCCATTAATGGAGTCACGTTTCTAAGGAGCTGGCCAACATAATTGAACTACTTTGTCTTGTGTGTACAACACAAAGCCCCACCATTGCTCATTCTGGATCTCGCATATCTTCATCTAATCTACACTTTATCAGGTCATAAAACAGTTCAGCCATTACTTACTCCACAAATTTTCAACTTCATTTGTGGAAATTAATTATGAAAATACATCTTTTTTAAGAAACAGATTGCAAAAAGGAGTTCTTTCACGAGACAAGAGTTTGATTAGTATTTTAGGATGTCAAATCGTTTAGCAAATCGAGTGTGCAGTGTGATGAAAATGATAGTATTATGGGACTGCTGGTCGCTAGAGGGTGTTTCTGTCGCAATGTCTGCATGTCATTGATATACAATTAAATACAAGGATGGTTAAGAGTGCGTTTGAAGAGTTTCCAATGAATATTATTAAAGTTTAATACTTTAATCACTCTACATTTCATAAATACAAACAAGATTCGGGTTTTAAGTCTAATTTAACTGTACAGAACTGATTTGTAAGGTGAAATTTACATCTATTTATATATTATAAAATTGTCTTATTTTATAAAATTGTCTTATTTTTAGTTGATGTAAAACTTTCAATGATTTTTAAAAAGTTTGTGTATTTTAATTCATTGGAACAACAGCTGCAACTGGTGTTAGAACTTCCTATACTAGAGGAATATGTGGAACAGTTTTATCGTTTATGTGTTATATTAAATCACGTGATCGACAAAATATAAGTAAGGATTGGAACAAAGTATGAGGTTTCCTTGTCTTTACTAGTAAAGAAACATATCCATACCTTTGTCTTTATTTATGATCACAAATAAAGATGAAACAGATAATCAAGTAAAATTTCTCTATAATTAAGAAAAAATCAAATACAAGTAAAAGTTCATTCACGAGCCAATCTAAGTGAATAACATGATCCAAATTCAAGTAAAATGTCTAAGAATAATCAAATTACGATAATTATTAATATAATCAACAATTAATTAACTGATGGAATAAAATCAGAAATAAAAAATCCTTTTAAAAGAAAATTTTCGAATAAACGAATATAAATAATAACATGCTTTCCCACACTCTTTTTTAATTAACCATTTCATTTTTATCCCTTTAATAAGTTATCTTTAAAACATGATGAAACTCCAAAATTTACCATGATTCCATTATTAAACTATCCATAACTCAACTCAATGACTTAACTCCAAGCTTAAGCTTTTTCTTCCATTACTAGATATACTTTGTATTCTTTTTTCCTTTATTCTTGAGTAAGCGGATTCATTATTACCTCAGTTCATTTGTTTTTTTTAATTTTAATAGCTAATTTTAGTTATATATATATTTTTTAATTTTACTTAATATAGTATATTTTAAAAATCTTAATAATTGTTTAAAATTTACAAGTTAAAAAAAATCAAATTCTGTGATCAAATCTAATCCAACTCAATTAAAAATAAGTTGAATTGAATTCAGGAAAAAACAAAATAAAATCTTTTAGTGGAGTCCTATTATAGATGCATCCAAAGTTACACTGCTATGGGGAAATATTCGAATTCAATACTATTCATGAGACAAAATTCCTAATTTAAATCTCATAATCCCCTTTATTAAAATGAAAGTATTGTAAAACAAATTTGGAATTAAAAGGAAAAAAAATTCCATGTGAAAAGAATATGATCATGATAACATAAAGCTGCGATCTAATTGATTAGAAGAAGACTTCGATAATTAGTTTAGTTTTGCAAGAAAGAAAAAACACAAAAGGAATTAATCCTTTAAGAAAGAGTCTTTAATTACATCCTATTTGTTTGGTTTGAACTCATTTAATTCAGGACAACGATATTTTCATATCTAAATTTTTTTTATTTCATACCACACTATTTTTCAATTTCTTTTTTTCTATACTCATAAAATATTTACACTTTAAATTATTATTGTACCTTTAATAATAGGTTGTCAAAAGAGTCGCTGGGTTGAAAAAATAATTTCCCTTTCATTTATTATAGAGTCATTTTCCGCGGAAGTAAGTATTGAGCTTGATTATTGAACTGGTTTACTGACTTGTCATGGATAATTATGCTATTGGTTGGAAAAAAAAAATTTATCAACGGTTGATTTTTATTAAAAATCTAACATCTTATCTTTTGTGAGGAACATGAAACCCTAGTTTTTGATCATGTATGTATGAAAAGTTGTAAAGAATAAAAATGAAATGAGAAGAGCATATGATGCAGGAAGTTTATGCTTGAACTGCAGCAGATCCTTTTTCCGTTGGCGTTCAGTGAATACTTCCATCTTTCATTTTTACTTTTACTTGCTTTGAAATTCGTTAGCCACATTTTATGGAATCACACATACACTGGTTTTCTTGAACCTGATTCAGCTTCTTTCAGTGTTGGAAATTAGACTCATGAAAACGTTGAGAAGCTGCCATGTGTGCGAGATGAGAAATGATATTTTCACAAAATATTTAATTTAATGTCAAATTGTTGAAAAGAAACATGGAAACTTGACGTAACCCTTTTGTCTTTGATTTGGGACTATTTGTTGTTAGAATTGTCACTTCTCTCCAAAACGCATCAAAACATTCACGTTTTGCATGCATGTAAGGGAAAGCCATAACCACACCGCTATATATATATATATATATATATATATATATATATATATATATATATATATATATATATGCATTTTGATTCAATGGGTTCTCACTCACGCTTGCTTCAACTTAAGAAGTTTTTTTCTTGATTATATATAGAAAAAGCTTAGTTTATTGAACAACACAAGATCAACCATGGCATCGAAAGAGTCCAAGAAGAAAAATTCGGGTCGGAAAATACCCGGACCCACAAACCCGATGGTGACGCCTTTGTTGACGGATCAATACCAATTCACCATGGCTTATGCCTACTGGAAATCTGGCAAGCATCGAGAACGTGCTGTGTACGTCATTCAACCCTATACTAAATCCTCGTCATGATTTTTATTTTTTTTTTGGTTTAGATGGGTGCAGTTTGATGTATACGTTTGTTTATGATGATTTTTGTTTTAGGTTTGATTTGTATTTTCGGAAGAACCCCTTTGGAGGGGAGTACACTGTCTTCGCTGGTTTGGAAGAATGCGTGAGATTCATTGCTAATTTCAAGCTCACCGAGGAACAAATAGATTATATCAGAAATAATTTGTCTGTTTCATGTGAGGTATAGCGTGTCTGATTTTCATCATGGCTGCGACACTTTCGTTTCAGTGTTTGATCGTTTTACTCTAAAATTTATCAATAACAGGACATAAAGAGAGCATGTATAAGTTGAACAGATAGATTACAATTGTCTGGAATAAACTACTTAGCCAAGATAGGTCTTCCAAACATTTTTTTTTTCCTTAGCAACACATTCTAAGACCTTTTTCTGGCAGAGTCTCTTATATGGAGTGATCTTCTTATAAGTCTTACTAAATACACAAGTCTCTTTTGACGCTTCTGTGATTTTTCTGGTATATTTTTCCTTCAAAATAAATTGCAACTTTGGTAATTATTGATTAAATCATAGGAAGGCTTCCTTGACTATCTCAGAGGAATTGACTGTTCTGATGTTGAGGTGTATGCTATTCCCGAAGGATCGGTTGTTTTTGCTAAGGTACCCCTGTTGAGAGTTGAAGGTCCGATTGCAGTGAGTATCTTCTACTATTAAATTCTCTCTTTCAGTTTACGTCACTTTCCAATTCTTGTTTCTTGCATTAACTTGACTTTCTACTCTTCAGGTTGTTCAATTGCTAGAAACACCTTTTATCAATCTCATTAATTTTGCATCATTAGTTTCTACTAATGCTGCAAGGCATCGTTTTGTTGCTGGAAAATCAAAAACTCTGCTTGAGTTTGGACTACGAAGGGCTCAGGTTTCTAAGTCCTTCTGAAAAAATAGTTGATGAAAAAAATTATAAATAATTTCCTTTCTTAACGATAATATTATTTTTAATGTAGGGGCCTGATGGTGGAATTGGTGCATCAAAGTACAGTTACATTGGGGGATTTGATGCAACAAGGTACTATCTATCAACTAACTTCAGTTCTAGTTATGTTTGCTCATACTCAAGTTAAAACGGCATTCCACTCTGAGCAAGTTGTTTGGGTTTAGTGATTTTTTGTATCTGACCTTTGGTATTTTGTTACTTTGCTTTTTCGTATGGCACATCAATAGCAACGTTGCAGCAGGAATGTTATTTGGGATTCCCCTTCGTGGTACTCATTCCCATGCATTTGTTAGCTCCTATATGGTATGTGAACATTTCATTGAAATTCTTGACATATTCTGATGGTGTTTCTGATGAGTCCCTGTTTGGTGAGAATATATCCTACTCTTTTTTTTATCTGCAAATGATAATTGTTAATATGTAGCTTTTATTAATAAAAGATTCCAAAACTGCAAAGATCAAATTTCTTGTAAGATCAAGATATGAGAGTGGCATTGAGTGATAGAAATGAGACTGATATTACAAAATCATAGAAAGGAAAAGATGAGGAAGATCCTCTCACTTTATATTAACAGACTTTCAGTCAACAGTCCTCTCTTTATCACGGCCTTTATGATTTCTGTTATCAGCACTTTTATGCTTTGTTATAACCTTAGTCATTTTCTGATGTATTTCATTTGTTTGAAGCAGAACCTCGACGAGATTAAAGACAAAGCGCTTCGTAAAAAAGATGGTTCAAGTACATGTCAAGATTTTGTTAGCCTAGTTCGAGACTGGCTGAGAAAAATTGAGGTGACTTGATTTTTAATTGACTACACATTTTCAGTTTTCTATATCTTTTAGATGTATTCTTTCTCTTGTTATACTCCAACATCCTCAGTTTCTTCCATTTCTCCACATGAACATTGTTATAGCATATATTTATGCTTTTGCAACAACAATAATCTATACTGATTTGTCACTGTGCAGCGGTCGGATTCTCTTCGTAGCAATTCTGCTGAGACCAATAAAAGTGAGCTGGCAGCATTGACATCTTATGCATTAGCATTTCCTGATAACTTTCTTGCCCTAGTAGACACTTACGATGTAAGTGTATAATATTTTCTTATACATACATTTCTTGATATTACACATTATGTTAGGCATATGAACGTCCATGACAAATGGTGGAGTGTGTATGAGAGAATAGTAGGCTAATGAAAGCACCATTGATAAGGAGAATGATAATTATTATACCACTATTCCTAATTCTACAACTAAAAGAAATAAAAATTAACAATTCAGATTCTTTATTAATAATGACAGAGGGATACAAAAATATATTTAACAAACACGTCAAACAAATTCGTATGAACCTGCTAAAATCAGATATTAAATATTAGAATTAAAAGACAGATATAAGGATATTAATTATCTCTATTGGCCCTCATAACAGTAGATAATTTTAGCACCATTTTGATCATCAGTGTTCAATGGTTGAGTAAATCTTGTTTATCCTATCCTTATTTTATGTCCTTTGCGAACAAATTAGTTCAGGTTTAGTTTAACTATTTTTTCACATGGTGACACTTACATGTGTTCACAGGTGATGAGAAGTGGAGTGCCTAATTTTTGTGCAGTTGCATTAGCTCTCAATGACTTAGGGTACGTCAAGATGTTTTCCGTGCATGCTTATCATAATCACTTGATCATGTAATAGTTATTCATTACTGAGTTTAGGTGATGTTCTGAGCAGATACAAAGCAATTGGCATTAGGCTGGATTCTGGTGACCTTGCATATTTGTCTTGTGAGATCAGGAAGTTGTTTTGCTCCATTGAGAAGGAATTTGGATTGCCCGGTTTCGGGAAGATGAATATCACAGCCAGTAATGACCTTAATGAAGAAACAATAGATGCTTTAAACAAACAGGTAAATTCGTTTACAAACTGGAATTGTAGATTATATGCTGTTGGTTCAAGGAAAATATGACGGTTTAGATTGAAGCACAATGTTGCTAAAACAACAATCTATACCTGAATTCATAGTTTTTTTATCCTAGTTCTTTCATTGGATTGCATCTCTTTCTGCAGGGTCATCAGATTGATGCCTATGGAATTGGTACATACCTGGTTACGTGTTATGCTCAAGCTGCTTTAGGAGTTGTTTTCAAGCTGGTTGAGATTAATAATAAACCTCGGATCAAACTTTCTGAAGCTGTCTCAAAGGTTTGAATACTAGACAGAATATATAACTGGGACCATTTATTTGCATTTAATTAATTATAATCTTATCATCCTTTTGCTATTTGATCTGTTTTTAGGTCACTATTCCATGTAAGAAGCGAATATATAGATTGTATGGGAAAGAAGGTTATGCTTTGGTAGACATAATGACAGGAGAAAATGAACCCCCTCCAAAGGTATTTTCTTCTCTGTCGGTTACTAGAATTTATTACATGGTTCAGAACCGTCACATTTTCTTAAGTCACGATTAATGTTCCCATCACATCTAATTAAGATTTTAATTCATGAGAAAAAAATAAATAAAACATGGTCACGTGTTAGACAAAATAAGACTACAGTAGTCTTATCATCCAAGTGTAATTTACAAATGTAATCATATATATTTTTTAAGAAAATTTAATGATAGGTGGGAGAAAGAATCCTGTGCCGCCATCCCTTTCGAGAATCCAAAAGAGCATATGTGGTGCCTCAGAAAATTGAGGAGCTTCTAAGGTGTTACTGTGCTGGGAATTCAGGTATGAACTATATCAAAATTCAGTTGTCACAGAAAAATAGGACCTTTGACATACTTTAACACTTTTGAGGGCATCTCATGACATTAGGGTTTAAATAATGTCATATAATATGCTCTGTTATTTGTTGAAGATAAAAACGAAGAAATTCTGCCTCCTTTAAAGGACATTAGAGAGCGATGCATCCAGCAACTTGAGCAAATGCGACCTGACCACATGAGGAGACTCAATCCAACTCCGTATAAGGTGCAATTCTTTATTATTTTACAATCTTCATTTTGAAATGCTTTTAACACTTTTACTTCAAATTTTGGTCAGGTTAGTGTGAGTGCAAAGTTATATGACTTCATTCACTTCTTGTGGCTCAATGAGGCACCTGTTGGAGAGCTGCGATAACAAGATAAATAAATGGAGATGCACCTGATTATGGAGGCTAAAGAAATTGTAATAGCATTTGCGTTCTTGTGATTAATTCTTAATATATATATATATATATATATATATATATATATATATATATATATATATATATATCTGTAATCATGTGGATGTGTATACATTTTTCTAGGCTGTATACCTATTTTATGCTTCTATTTTGTATTTAATTATTTTTTAAAAATTTAATAGTTCAATCTTAAAATCATTATCTTGTATATTTAACAATAAAAATGTACGATATGTTTTACTTATACCTCCCTTTTCCTTTCGATCCAAACGTCGTGGCATTGTCTCGTTTAGAAAGATACATCACTTAATCATAAAACTAATCAACATTCTTAAAAAGAATCAATTATTAATTTTTTTATAATAAAAAATTCACCCTAAAGTGTAAAATTACAGTAGGCACACTCTAATCCATTGAGGAGCTTTGAAAATAATAAAGACAAACGTAAACATATTTACAGAACATGTGAAGTTGTTCTATGAACATCTACACAGCTACACAATCTAGTACAGATTAGTATAGAAGATTGCTAAGAGTTTTCATCAGAGCCCAGTTCTGCCAGCGTGATTTGCTCAATCATACTTGATAATCTATTTATAATTCTTAATCACTCTGCTAAAAAAACCCTTGCTTAAGTAGGATTCGGGTGGACACTAAACCTGCAAATTAAACTGTTATCACCAGATCCTCCAGTCTCACCCAGCCATAAGCACAACGGTCCCTGATCTTCTGCGCTGTTGAAGCTGCTGGATCAATCATAGGCCTAATTTTCATCACCTCTTTCTCTATAGTTATTCTAGATTTGCCCTCCATCTGGAAGAGTCACGTCCAAAAACAGTATGATTAATAATGATGAACCAAGTTGTATAGTTAGTTAATCATTATTCATTTATTTAACTCAAGACATCACAGTTAACAAATTATCCTAAAAATCCGAGTGGTTTGCATAAGCTTTCAACAAATTATCCTCATCATTTAGTGAGTACCTTTTCTATACAAGAAACAGCGTCAAACACGTGGCAAAAATACGAGAGCTGCTTGTACAAGTCTGCTTCAGTATACTGAAAAATCACATAAACATTTAGTATATTAGAATACGCGTATTAAAGCAATTATTAAAATTCAACAAGTTCTTGGAGTGAAACCTTTCTAAGCAGACGGCCATTGCAACGAGGATAATTTGGACAAACAGTTCCTCTCTCGGAATCACCAACCAACCGCAGGCTGATACTCCGCGTTGTATGCTTGCACGTTTCATCATCACACTGGATGCAAAAACAGCCAAGGATAATAATGACACCAAATTTTCACTGGCTATTAATTTTCATAATATATTTAGAGAGGTGACTTACCGTTAGTAAACCTTTATAGTACATCAAAACAAACATCTCTGCTTGCCTTTTGACCTATGAAGTATAATGAACTGTAAGTATATTCTCGGGAATAATATTCTGTGCTAAATCAAATCAACAATGATGATAGGTGTTACTAAATGTTCTATTTTGAAGTCCATTCCAGAGCTGAAACTGGTGTCAAAACTCTCCTAGATGAAGCGCACTTAAACAACAATACTTGTAGAGATGCCTTGAATCTTAAATTAGTCAAACCTGATTCGCTATCATCGCTGGAGAAATTTTGACATCATCGGGGCATTTAGGACAACACAGCTTACGCCAGAAATTGAAGTCAGATTCCTCGGTAGATACGCTGGTTGTCATTTCACTTCCCAACAAACAGCAAATAGATTTAGAGACGGGTGGGCAGTCAAATGTACCAGAGCAGCTGGGGCATGACAAGACCAACGGCTCACATCCCCGATACCTGCAATTAATTTATCACATCCAATCCATGAATTAATAATTATGGATAGGCAAATCATCAGTAAAATCCATTGATCATATCACAGCTTTAGCAAGAATCCACCAAAGCCTAAATAGATAAAATACTGTCAAAAAATGTATAGCTTGTTCAAATCTCTGCAGAGTATACTAAATCTCAGAATTGAAACAGAAAGGCTCTAGCAGTAATCAGGATAAAAAAATCCATACTCAGGATATCTACATGTAAAATTTATATGATATCCACGATGGATACATGCAGGTTATGTACACGAATATTTTAATTACTTACTTATTGATGAGAGGATAAGAGTATCAAGATATACAAACCATACAAACTACCAGATACCCGCTACTGGTTTATTATTGGTAAATTTTATTTCAATATTTTTAAAAAAATCAAGAAATAAAAACAAAGTTATTAGTAAATTTATTTGAATATTTTTAAAAAAATCAAGAATATTAACCATTCAAGAATAACCCATTGTCATTCCTAACAAGTATCTATATTAACACTGGTAGTGCATATCTGCATTTATGAGATTTTTGACAATTGGTGGGATCTAAATTTAAAAACCAAGACATACCTCTCCTCATCATTAGCAGCACACAAGAGTGAACTGCTAGAATCATCATTAAAAGCTTCACTTGATTTATGATGAAACTGAAACAATATAGTTTTCCAATTTAGATAACTTATACAAAAAATAAATGTAAATACCTGGATCTGAATGCTGAGACAAACTAGGAAGTATATTTTACCTTTGAGGAATCAAGCCCTAAGCAATCAGCCAGTCTTTCTGGGCTTGTCCCCTGAATTGATGCACAAAGGCGTGATACTACGGGATGGATCTACAAGAGCAAAACATAAAATACTCAATCAGGGTACATTACTCGGTAACCATTGTTATTCATAAAATTAGCCATTGCATTCTAAAACCTGTTGTGATAAATAGTAATCAATGTCAATCAGCCATGTCCCTTGTTCCCGTTTAAGTTCTTCAGGATGTCTAGCACGTTGAGCAATGCCACCTGCACTGCCTGAACTGCCACCCTAATCAAAGCAGAACATAATATTAAAAATACAAAGGTGAGACAGAACAAAACATACGTCGAGTACTTCATGAAAAAACATTTCCCAGGGTTACACTATGTGTCCTTTGATAGGAAGTGAATTACTAAATGACAAACCTGCTCATAACAAATTATATAAGGGATTGTATCACCAACAGAACAGCCAGAAGAGTAACCCTGTTGCTTCAATCTTTGTGCCACCTATACGTTGTGATCAAGAAAAGCATCCTCAGAAGTCAGAATCAAGTAGGTAGTAGCAAAAGAACATAGATCAGACTATTTGAAGTAACAAATGAAAATAGCTTGGACTAACAAGAACATGTGGCTGGTTCTTGGCATCAGGATAAGCTTCAGGTGGTTTAGTCAATGTCTTCGTAATGACATATTTCTCTAATGGTACTTGTCCGTTCCTCATTTCTTCTTGTACCTGTATTAAGATTAACATCGATCAGTTTGCAGGGAAAACAAACCTCAACTACAATATAAAAATCATTAATTAAAGTGAAAGGCAAAATTTACATGAACAAAACCCCCCAATGAACTCCAATTCCTTCACAAACGATTGATAACTAGATCAACAAAAAAAACTATTCCACATCATCAATTAATCCCATCAAATGCGAGTTATACACCCAAGCACTCAAGATTTTGGACCACCCTATAAATAACATTCCAATCTTCGGGCAGAAAGTAGTGAGCCCAAAACTCCAGGAAGCTTTTCTCTAATCACATGGTAGGTTATTACAAACAAATGTCTAATACTTCAAGAAATCACAATTTACCTTCATGAGCGAGTTGTGGATTGACTCCACTACATCTTCACATGACCTGGGAACCATAATATAACTCGTTAGTAAAAACATGCATCTAGGAGGACAAATTGGCAAAAAAAGTAACATACCCTCCAGACAAAATTTGAGTCAAGCAAAAATCTCCTAATTCTTTAGCTAATAAGCTCCAGTCACGACGAACAATGTCAAGACCTTTACGTTCAATAACCTGCACCATGCAATAACCTCACTGTATGATCTTTTAAATATGTTTGGTAATGTAAAAGAATAAGTTATCACAAGCATACCTCATATGGGGTGCCATCTTTAAACAGCAACTTTACAGCTGCATACTTCTTTTTCTTGAGAAGCAGCATTCTTTTATATAAACCATCAAGATCAATTTCCAAGCATTTATATTTCTTATTGACCTGATGACAAATTAAGCAGAAAACACATCACGAGAAGATAGATGAAAAAAAAGGAGGGAAAACTGCCATTTATTCTTGAAATATGGAAATATGCCAGAATTATCTGTAGTTGTAAACAGTGCAAACTAAACATGCTAAAACAATGTTGCAGTCGTGTCCAACTTAAATCACCTAAGCAACTGATTAATGACAAAAAACAAAAAACTATTGACATAACTTCACATTATCTTTTAAATCAACTCTAAGAAAAGAATCTTGAAATATATTTTACCGGGGGATAACAATGCTGAAAAACTATGGTGTTAGCTCTAAAACACCATGTTGCACGGCATAAGAACAGAGGAAACGATATGCAAATCTAAACCACCAAGAATTAAGAGATTTTCACAGCTAATAGTCAAATCTTACCTCTTGAATAACTTTTACAGCAATTTTATTAGCTTCCTCAATATCATCTAGCCCACTGTAAATCATTATTGAATCGGTGTCACCATAGATCACCTATAAAGAAAAAAAACATTGCACAAATTAAGAGCTAATATTGACCACCAGTTACATCAAATAAATATAACTAATATACCAAACTCTAATACTTCAAGATGAAGAGTACTACAAATAACCTCTAAATTCAAGGCATTCTGAACTAAATCAACAGTACTCTGCAGTATCTCCCTTCCCTGTATGGCCAATAGACATGCAACTGAAAATGTGAGCATTTGAAAATATGTTTCAGAGTACAGTAATCACTTGTTACGCTGAATAAGCAAGTGTATTCTTACTTGTAAAGTAATAAGCTCAGCCAAAGGCTTAGCATAAAATCTGGAATTGGAAAATCCCAGGCACCCATACATACTGCATAACACACCATTAAATTTAACACAGAAGGAACAACAGCATTTAATTTTGAAAGATGCAAGAAAAGGGAAAAGAAATATCACCTGTTAGCAGTAAGCTTAAGTGCTTGCTGCTGAATATCCAGTTGCTGAACCCTTAAAGGATCAGCTTTTTCATTCTTCTTTTTTTCATTCTTTATCCACGACTTTACCTTCTTCCTCCTATCTACCAGATTTTTCAGCACCTAGCACAACATACTCAATTACACACACATCTAAACTCTGTAGTCTACACGAAAGAACATGAAAATAGCCTTGTACATTAAAGAAGTTATATAAATTAAGATATATTGATAAACTGCATGAAAAACAGACGTGCCACTTACGAGAACAAAAACAACTAAGTATTCAAGGACCTTGTATAAGGAATTGTAAGACAAGATTATTTAGTTTGAGGCAATTTAAAATGAATCGTTATGAAATGCTGTTTTCAAATAAATATGCTTTGTAGGGAAAAAAACAGCCCTGGCCTGTCCTTACTGTGCTACTGCTTTACGTACTTGCAATGATTTTCTTTTACAGTTTTGTACCTCATTCGGTAATAGCAAAGGATATATCATATCATTCCTGATCATTGATCAGATCTTATTTGGATGCAGAAAATTGTCGACTGTGATGTATGAAATTAGAAAAAAAGAGCATTGCTTTCTCTAGTTCAGTCCATTTGTTGCCACGTTTTACATCACTTTCCACTGAAACAACCATGCCAACATGATTGGGCATCCATTACTAATTTTATAGTTTTTTAAACACCAAAAATACTGTTGAATCCTCATTTTCAAACACTGGTTTTTCACGTAAGTAAGAATAGCACCCAAGGCACAAACAAACCAGATGGAGACAACTCTAGAAAATCCAGTTACAATGCAGTATTGTAAAGAAATCTTAAACACCCTATCCATACGCAACAAAATAGAAGCCACAGCCTCGTCCAGTATAGTAAATAATATATAAACCACTTCAGTATAAATGCATCACTGACAACAAATTTAATTTATCAAGACAAACAATCTAGAAACCTTAAAAACACCCTATCCATAAGCAACAAAATAGAAGCCACAGCCTCCTCTAGTACTGTTAAGAATATATAAACCACTTCAGTATAAATGCATCACTGACAACAAATTTAATTTTTTAATTGGAACAACTCAAATACAGAGAAAAGGCAACTAACTTATTAAAAAGATGTAATTCTCCTAAATTAGGGAATAAAATTTGGTCGGGCTCCATATCTAAATCATACCCAACTAGGAAACAAGCAAATGGTACAAAACTTCAAGTTCAAATTGATTAAAAGATAAAATATTTGTATGTGTGTGCATCTTTTACCTCTGGCAAGACTCCAGTTATTTTACTAGATGGTAGACGTGGAAAAGATCCGTCCAAAGATCTTTCAACAGTTGTAAAGCAAATATTGTATTCCTGTAATTCAATTCAGTAAGTTGCAAACAGTAGAAACTGTAACAATTTGCCACTTGTAACGAATTAGACAAAGTAAACCAAGCTTAATTTGAAGACAGCGGCGTTAACCTGAATAATAGAAGGATAAAGACTGTTGAAATCCAAAAGGAGTATATATTTGTCATATAGACCCTTCTTTGGCTCCAAAACCAGTCCCCCGGCGTAAGAAGGACCCTTTTTGCTTTTCTTATTATTAGGTTCAGAAGCATCATTGTCATAGTTTACATCGTCAACATCTACATCGTAGTTGCTATCTTCAACATCATGAGTTACTCTACGTTTCGTCAATTTCGTTTCTTTAGAATAGTTTGAGAACTTGTCTGGCACCATATATTTCATTGCATGGAAAGTATGCAGCAAAAGATATTCAACTCTCTGTGCTCGAGCACCCTGAAATAATAAACTAAAAAATATTAGCTGTTGGCCGCTGCCTGGTAGGTTAAGCCCAATATCAAATCAAGATAAAAAGTAAATACATCGGAATCTCACCTGAAGAGTTTTCCCCCACAGATTACCACTTATATTAGTTAGCTGACGTGTGAGTGGAAGAATACTTAAATAAAACATCAGTTCCATAGACAACCATGCATCTGTTTCACCGTATTCAATCTGAACAAGTCAAGAACACCATAACAGTCAGCATAGAAGCAAATAAGCTAAATATTTTTTCAATCATTCGAATATTCCAAATGAAAAAGGTAAAATCTTTGACACCCTAATATTTAGCAAGATCATGTAAGTTGATAAGATCCCATAGCTTATCAACTAAGACTATAAAGTCCTCAAATTCAGCGCGGTTATTCATTATAGCATTAAAATATTCCGTACTACAAAATATTTAAGTTTCAACAATTCAGCCCAAAACCAGTCAAGTTTAACTCCAATCCAGTGGTATTATCAAAAAATATCAAGTATGGAATATAATTTGTTAATATCATTAACCATACAAGCATTGTAGTTCAATATTTGTGGATGTCAACTATTGCTGAATGTATCTAAATTCCCATTAGCACTCACAAGATCAGCCCCAAAATAGTGATGCAATGAATTGAAACAAAATCCTTCGATAATGAAGTGTTTATCATTTAAAAAAGATAATCCACAGTGAACATTATATAACAAGCACTTCAAATAGTTCTCCACAACAAAAAAAATACAGAGCTGTTTGAGTATATTGGAACCTACAAGCTCCATTAGCGATTCCGCGGATTGGAACATTTTTGGAACTTCATGTGGAGCAACTTCCTTCCGAAACTTGTTCAGGTGTGATTTTGCAAGGTGACTTAAAGAGTAACTAACCTGGAAGAACCAATAATGATGGTTACTAAGAAGTAAAAACCACAATTACTGCTCAGAGCGGGTTCTTAACAACTATTTCACCTCCTTTAATAGGTCACGGGAACACAAATATGTATCACAAAGAAGCCTGCCAGCAATGCATGACATGATACCAGGATCTGCTCCAGAACCAAAAACCTTACTTCTTCTTCCAAGTTTAGGCATAGTCGATCGGTTGAGGCGTCCTAGTTTAGACCACATGCTGCTTGCCACTTTGCAGGCCTGCATATTTTTTATTAGATGTTTTTAGGTGTAGCACCAAGTGTAAAATGCAAGTCAGAAGGAAAGCAGCAGCAGATTTTTGCTTTAAAAAGCCTAATGGGTTTAAATTATAGTATGGGCCATTGAGGGAAAATGAAAATCACTTGCACAAATGATGAAAATAAAAAAAATAAATAAAAAATAAATAAAAAAACTGTATATAGAAATTCAGTAGAAAACCTTAAGCTCGAAAACACAAACAATAAACTGAAAACAACTGACTGAAAATATAGCTTTCTTGATAATAGTGTTTTGGGCAACATGAACTGGGGCATCAGCTAATGAGTTTCATAGAAAAAAATATCAGGAACTTTGTCTATTCAACAGTTAGACAGAGACAACAACCTCTTAAACAAATATACCTAGAGAACGATGACGGGTTAAAAAACTGCAGAATTGCAACACTTTCTTCAGGACAAATTCAGACTTCCAAAATGAATTTTAATTTTCCATTAAACACTGAATGAAACCCTCTCAACTAACTATCTTCCCAATATAACCTCTTCATAACCAATTCTGACAAAGTAATTTTGATCTTTGTGAAAATTTTATACTATTTTACCCCCTTAAGAATGAATTTCTACCTCATTGAATGAATTGTTCAAACCACCTAAATCAATTATTTCTCATCCACATATCGTCCATTGTTTTTCAGTATATATCATCCATTTGACAATGAGAAATAATGAGAAAGGAATGTGCCAAATTCTATTAACTTTGTGAAAAGTCAAATAATTGACATAAAATTATCAGAGGAAAAGCCAAAATTCCCACCTGACATCTGTGGAGAAGAACATCCAGGTCAAATCCAGATATATTATGTCCAACCAGAACATCGCTATCCAACTTGTGCAATTCTAACATCAAGCGGTTCAATAAAGCTCTCTCACTGAAAACAAAGTGTTATTAGATAGGTCAATCCTAGAAGCAATCATAATTTCGAAGAAAAGTTTCACAGTTTTTAGATCATATTCAAACTAAAAAAAAACACATAGCAAATACGTAAACACCATCTTGTAATGTCTCTACCTGCTTTCAGCACACAGAATATTTGAACCAGCTTTTAAGTTTCTGTCCGTGACCTCTTTGTTGAATCCCATTGGAAATATACTCCCATCAAGTTTACGAACAACAGTAAAATGGGTCAGCCTTCCAGGTCTCCTCCATTCTGAAGCCATCATAGGCGCGTCAATCTAAAATGTTAAACAGCAAATATCTTAAACTTTGATAGTAATGTTTAAACAGTCAATGAGGATATACTAATAGGAACAGATAATTGGTGACAGTTATTTAAACACTCAATGCATAACGAAACCACAGTAATGATAAGCAAACACTAAAAAAAGAACCATAAACAACCTTAACCATGTTACAACAGACAACGGATGCTGATACAATCTCATTTATGTTCTGCTTTTCATTTATGGTGGTTTTCAAGTTTATTGCTGCAACAACCACCGGAGGAATATTAGAAGTGATTTTCGAAGGAGGTGATGTCCTTATGAGTTTAGGAGAGCCAACAGTTACTTCAAATTTGCACCAGCTAACCTGTAAGCACAAACAAGATACTTGGATTAAAACAAGGCAACCTGTATATGGAATAAAGGACAAGAAATATAAATTACTTCAACTTGATGCACAACTTAAAATCTCACCCTTCGGGAAGATGAGCTCGTAGCAAACCTTGAAACCTGTAGCCATGAAGGCCCCTTTATCTTCCGTTTAATCAGAAAAAGCTCAAGGGCACTGCAAATAGTAATAGTTGGTTCAACTGTTTGTCTAACAAGTCAAATTGTTCAATTTATGGACACTCACGACAAGAGTGGGGAATATCAGTGTAAAAGCCTTTGCATGATACTAACTTCAAATAACAGAGTTCATATTTATGTTAACAAAGAATAGGCTTTTAGTCTCTAGAGTTAAGGCAGCTACTCAGTCCTCACATCACATCAAAATAAGAATTAAAATGTAATATTCTATTTTAGAGACCCAGCACGTTTCTGAAATGCATAGTTACGGAGAAAATAATTTATCTTCACAAAAAGAAATCTCCAAGTTTCTGCCAGACTACTCTCCCAAGTATCATTTCCCAATGTTCCTAAGTTTAAGAAACCCATTCAATGATCAACCTAAAAGTTACATGTTCTTATTATATCGAAAACACCAGATATTTGTTAAAAGAGCCTGCTTAGAAAACAGTTCTTTGTTACAGATTGCGGGACAAAAGTTATTTGTAGAAAATAACTGCTGGCAGTTATGGGTTAGAAGAATACATCCGACAGAAGGCTGTGTAACTGAGGAATGTGAAGTTATTGAGGACAGAGAATACTCTCAGTAGGAGACTTTTGTCTCTGGGTGAGCAAGTGCGTTGTTGTGTGTGTGATTACAACGTTCTATGCTATATATATATATATATATATATATATATATATATATATATATATATATATATATATA
>Ga0214542_1004018_pt1 | contig 29476 bp, 18 predicted proteins | sample CNSS1metaG_FD_160096 | JGI IMG/M metagenome (GOLD analysis project Ga0214542, IMG submission 160096) | Root nodule microbial communities from cowpea collected in UCLA plant growth center, Los Angeles, California, USA - CNSS1 | ecosystem: Host-associated > Plants > Roots > Nodule | place: USA...
TTGTTTTAGCGAAATAAAAGAGTTCTTGAAATGAAATAAAAATTAATAATAATAAGTAAAGATTTTTTTTATATTACCAAGTAAATGAAATGTTTATGCTATTAAACACTTAAATTAAGAGTATTAATATACAATAAATAAAAATATTAAAAAATAATAGAAATATTCAAATGTTAGACATAATTTTTTTAATTGACATACATCATTTTAACATAATTACATAAAAATTATGATAAGATAAAAAATATATTAGAGATGCGAATGAGTTTCATGACAAACCAAATATTTAGAAGAAATAAAAAATAAAAAGAATATATATGGTTACTTAATTAATTGTGAATATTTTAATAATTTAAACGAGGATGGAAATATGACGGAGATATATTCATCCCCATCTCCATCTCCATACCCAATTGAAAAAATCGGGGATTTCCCATATCCATATCCATACCCGGTCAATGCAGGGATTTCCCGTCAAAACGGGAACGGGTTCGGACAATACCCACGAGGACGAGTTTATTTGCCATCCCTACACCTAAGCCAATTATAACCACGACCAATAGGACCTAAGCCAACTATCAACCACGACCAATAGGTACTGACCACCACCAAGCACTACCGACCTCCACCGAGACACACACCTCAACCTTCCCAACAAACCAAAACAATCCAACAAACATTGCATTTTTATTAATTTCAGTGAAGGTATAATTTGTATTTAAAAAATATGAAGGGTGCAAGAAGAAAACATGGGGTGCAGGAAGCAATGGCCCTAAAAAAGATAGAAGGATTGAAGTAAGAGAACCAAGCCTTTTCACCTCCTTCGCTGTCTCCGGTTCGATTGGAAGAGATGACGAAGGGTTTGATGGGTGGCTATGGCGTTGCCCTCATTGTGGTGGTGTCGGCATTGAGTTTACGTGCGTCATCGGAACAACTCAGTTCGAGAGAATGCGAGAATCTTGGTTTCACTGGACTCGCCTTGTGCTCTGACTGTAACACTCTCTCCCAGTACGTCAAAGACGAAGGTCAATACATTTCCGATCTCTCTCTCTCTCAATCAATCACTTATTGTTCAAATTCAATTTTTCTTTGTTTTATATATTCCAATTTCACTGTTATTATGTTGCTCGGTGAGGCGCGATTAGAGTTGCAGTAGGTTAGCTAGGGTTCTGTCAGAGTTAGCACAAGAATTGTTCTAAGCTTATAATTCGCTTGCAGAGTTGGTATCGGATTGTCTCAAGTGTTGCACGGAAGACTCCGATGATGCCACTACCAAGGTATGATTCGTTTTGGTTGGGCTACGTGATCGCTTGCTTTGTATCTCGGCAATAATTTACCAGTTTTTCTTGTGATTGAAATGGATTTTTAGACCTAATATAACCTGGTTGCAAATGATACAAATATGCAGCTTCTCATTACTAAATCGATCTTCTAAAGAAATTTGTGTCTGTTGAGGTTAAGAGAAAATGGAAAGATTAAGGACCTGTATGGTGTGAATAAAAATGTTTTCTGTTTTCATTCTTATTTTTGCTTTACAATGAAGTCACCTTTTACTCACTTTATTTTCTTCTCTAAATGTTTTTATGGGAAGTACTGAATATAGCAAAATGATTTTTAACCGATTGTTTGAACATAAGAAACAAAGACATAATAGTGAAACTTTTTTATGATTATTAATGAGGGGAAATAAAAACAAGAAATAATTTTTTTTCAAACAGACATGCCCTTGCCTGGTGTTTGATTTATTTTATGTTTTCATTTGTAATTGATAAGTTTTACTGATGATTACAAAATGGTCAGAATAGTGAAAACATCTGAACGTTGCGTTTGTCATTTCCTTCACAACATCTAGAAAACATGTAACAAACGTGAGAATAAAGTGGCATTATATGGGGTTTTATATTTGCAAAAATAAAAACCATGATGCTTCATGAGCTTGACTTTGCAGTAGCTCCAATTATTTTGTGATTTCAACATTCCCACAATTTTCCCCTTCCCCAACACACAACAAAAAGGTGAAAGGTAGATATTGTCATTAATTGTTTAAACTTTTAGATTACGTACTCTGGAGCTTTGCTGGAGGTCTGCATGAGAAAACTTGTTTTCTACCCTGAAGTTGTTGGCTTTATTGAAGAGGAAAAAGATAAATTTCCATCAGTAAAAGTTCAATACGTTTTTAACTCTCCACCAAAGCTGATTATGTTGGATGAAGAGGGTCAACAAAAGGAAACAATCAGGTGAGATTTCATTTATTATCTGCATATTAGTACCTTGCTAGCTTCTTGTTATCAGAGTTTATCATTGGTTTTATTTTCTAATTTATAGTAGGGCCTTGATTACAATGTTGATTTGTTTAAAAGATGCTTAGTGGTTGTTATTCAAAGGATAATACAGCAACCAAGTTCTTTCCCTCTATCAAGTCAGCTGCATAGACCAAACAATGTCATAATGTTGCATTGTGAATCTTATTTATGAAAAAACCATTGATTTCTAAATTATTCTTTAATGGTTTTCTCTATAATGTTTCTTTGAACCTCCAATACCTCTGGCAATAGTATTTACTATAAAGAATCCAACTAACAGCATATTTCTATCAGAAACACGAAAAGACATAATTTTGATTCACATTGTAGAATTTTTACGAATGTTTAAATTTAAGTTGACTATAAATAGTCATTTCATTTGCAACATTTTCTTACAAGGTTTTCTGGGTTTACGTTAGACAATAGTCATTATGCACTTGATGAATAGCACTAAGCTTGTGGAGATGCGTGTATCATAGTTGTAAGGGATTGATTTCTCCATTTATATGAAAGAATCTAGTAATTACTATGTGACTTGTCTACCAAAAGGAATAATTTATTTTTGTTGATGGCTATGTGGATTCCAATAAAACTGCAGCCATAACCAAGAATAACCACAATGAATTTGAAATCTTTCTTGAATGTGATTCAAAAGCTATTACGTAGCCGGATTCTCGTTACAAAGAAGCGATGTTGAAAATTATATTCTCTAGGAGTAGAAATAATCCTTTTCTTTTGTCATTTAAATGAGAATGAGGTTTAGCTTGTTTTTTATTGTCTTTTATTTTTGTCTGTTACAGGATTGATAATTGGAAGCGTGAGCATATACTGCAGTTCCTGCGAGAGAAGGTGAAGCGTCTGGCTTCTAATTGAGAATCTTTAATCAATTGTTTGGCATGTCCTAGAGTTATTCCCATTTACAGAAAAAAAAAAAAAAAGTGGGGAGTATATACAGTGCCTTTGAGAACTACCCTGTTTACAAGTGACCTGAATAACATAAAAATTTTCATTAGTTGGCCAGTTAAGATAATTCTGGATTTTGTGACAAGTGATTTCAGTACGACGATATCCTTTTTGGAGATTTTGTGGCAGCTGTAAAAATGAAATATCAACTGCAGTCTTCTATCATTTCTCTGGGACAAGACAAACACGTTTCTGTTATAATGCGTGAATAGATAATGTAATTCATTTTTAAAAAAGTATATGTATGAACTGTCATGTAACTTTACTCAATTGTTTTAGTGAGCCTCTAATTCATGTTTTTTGGGAAATAGGTGTACACTTTTGAACTAATTGTGGTTTGTTATTTGTAGCGTTTGCATGTGGATTGGGAAATTAGTGTAATTCATGTTGGGGCATTATATAATAGAGGTAATAACGTAAATGAGGAATTATTCTTTTGCTTGTTACCAAATGAAAGATTCTTCAACTGATTAACACTAAACTAGATAGAAGCAAATTTAATATAGATAGGGCACTGAAGGGTATACCTTGGGGCTTATTAGGTTTTATTTTATTATTATAAAGTGCAACCCTGGATGTTATTAGTTGGAGTTTCCCTCATGAGGAGGATGTTGATTGATTTTGTTTAAAAGCAACACCACTTCATTTAGAAAGAACGGTGAAAGGCGAATCTATAACTGCAGAGACGTGGACAGAGGGAAATTGTGGGGAGCAATTCCAAGTAGGTTGATTTTGTGTGGTCCGAAAGTGAGCATATGTAGCATTAGCATGAGAGAGTGAAGTGGGGAATGAAAAGTGTAATGTCCTTTTCTTTCTTTGGGGCTCTGACATTCTCTGTATTGCCTTTCTTTGTAAATTCTGTTTCATTATGTTTGAATATTCATTGCTTTCAACAAACGGTGTTGGTGGATAAACAGAGAAAATTTCGATAATTACTGGTTCTCTGTCCCGTTACGAGACTTTGGAAATTGCGGTTGATACCTTGCTGAAGCAGAGCAGTGGTAATGGAGTGAATTTGTATCGAAATGCAAGGTAACTAACTCGGGTGGGGGTATGTCATCTCATCCATCCTTTCAGATGCGAAATGTAAAAGTCGATTTTTCTCACTTCGACGAATGTAAAGTTCTCCATGGATCTTCCAGGCAAAGCATTTTGTCCATTATCATAATACTCTGGATGCTCAACGTCGTATGATTGCAACAATTCACATGGATAAAGGGGTAGTCCCCTGGTTTCCAAAAATGAGCAATAGATCTACTCCATTTCAGTCTTGGATTGACTTTACTCATGCCTTATATTAGAACAATGGCCCAAACCTGTATAACCCAGTTCTCAACCCATTCTAATTCTTGTAAATATCTATTTATGTAAACATTTTCTATTATGATATCGAGTACATTCCACGACAATATGAGTTGTAATTTGTTAGGCAAAACGTGTATATAACAATGAATTTTTATTTGAAATCAATCCATAAAATCATTCTCAAATCATTACCTCGGTGTCTAGAATATCTTATTTCTTGTCTATTTTATGATTGTTTTTATCAAGTGTGACCAAATAGTCTTTGAGGTAGTTGACCCATGTTATTGACGTGTGATCAAACTCCAAATCATCACGAGGGAGAAGTTTACCTGCAAGAACTCTCCAATACTCAAACCAGTAAAAAAGTACTTTAGTGAGTATTTATGTGTAAAAACAATTATGAGATGGATTGTACTTCCTATGATGACATATTTATAACATTTTAAGGCCTAGAGATATCTATTGTATATTAACGAATAAATATTATCAATAGATTTAACTTTTATCATATATCATATAATATCATATATCTCATAAATATTATCATTCCCTTATTTCGAGTAGTTAATATATCATATGGATCTCATACTCTAATCCTTAATTTATTGGGCCTATTAGGACATTTTAATATTTACAATTATAGTGTAATTATAGGTCAACACCTCCCATGTCTTCAACACCGCCCTCCAGTCCAAAGAAACACAGTCCTTTTGTTTCTAGTTCCAATGACCCAATGCTCAACCCATCAAGTCCTTATTTCATCCATAATAGTGATGTGCTTTCCTCTGTGTCTATTACTCCTGTTCTTGATGGAACCAATTATTAGTCTTGGTCTCGTGCTTTCCATATGGGCTTCATCTCCTAAAACAAAATGACATACATTCTTGGCACAATCATGGTCCCTTTAGTCAAAGAACCTCTTTACTCTACATGGGAGAGATCGAACACTCTCATCATATCCTAGTTTTTGAATTTGTTTTTTCCCCTTTATTGCCCAAAATGTCGTATTCCTTGAAAGAAACTAGATAATTGTTGTCCTTTTGTTACCTATTCTTGTGAGGCTAAGAAATACCATCGACATAATTTTGTCATTAGATTCTTGAAGAGATTAAATGGACATATTTCTGTTGTGCATTCCAAAATCTTGCTTATGGATTCACTTTCAAGAGTCGATCGATTTTCTTTCTACAGTGGTTCAACAAAAACATCACCTTAGTGTCATTCCTACTTTCTCTACTAAACCCAATAGCTTTGTCAACGCTTCCAACACCTTTGGTGAAGGTCACGATGTCTTTGGTTTGTCGCCCAACAACAAAAGCGCTTATTGCCACTAGACCAGATACATCATTGATATTTGGTGGGGGAAACATGACTATCGACCAAGTCACCCTCGCTACCCTGGCCGCGTATGGTTCAACAACTGTCACTCTTATTCTTCTACCAACAACATTGCTCCAATCGACCCAATGATGAACCAACTGCTTCTTCAAGCCTTATTACTTTGACCCAAACCCAATACTAATATCTAATGGCCTTGATTCAATGGCCCAACTCTCCTTCTGATGCTACGAGGAACAACCTTGTTCAAGCCAAAAGTGTCAATCTCACTCATGTTTGTTTTAATCAAATAAATGGTTATGACTCTAATGTTATATGCTTTATTTTGTGAAACACAATTCACACACAATACTTCTTCCACAACTTGTAAACATAGTGTGTCGTGGATCATAGATTCAGGAGCTAGAAATCTCAATGCATCCTCTTTAAAGGGTTTTTTTCAAGCTATTCTAAAATAAATATTATTCAAATTAATTTGCCAAATAAATCTATTGCCATTGCTTATATTTCTGAAACAATTATTTTTCTTCAAACTTCATTTTTCACGATGTCCTCTTTATTCCCGAATTTCATTCCATATCTTGTCTATGTCTAGGTTGGTTAAGACTTATAAATTTACTCTTATCTTTGGTGATTTCTTTTGCACTGTACAAGACAACCATTCGTTGTAGATGGTTTGGATAATCTAGAGCAAGGTCTTCACCATCTATATATCAAAAAAGAAACCAAGGTCCCTCAACCAAACAAAATATCATTAACAACAACATTATTCACACCATCTTCTCTTCTAAACTTTGTCATTTAAGATTAGGACACCTTTCAGAAACTATTTAAATATGGTATGTGAACAATTTCCTTTTATTCCAAGTCAATTTAATAAGAATTATGACATTTTTCATTTTGATAACAAAGAAAACTATTACAATCTTAGTACTAGTAAAAGCTTAAAGATTTTTTATTTAGTCCATATGGACATTTAAGGTCCTTTGTTCGAAGTTTCCATTCACAAGGAAAAATATTTTTGATCATTGTCGAGGATTTTAGCACATATACTTTGGTTGTATTACTAAAGTAAAAACTTGAAGTTAAAAAGCATGTATGAAATTTTATTTCTCTAATATAATATCAATTTGATTCCAAAATAAAGTGTATTTGTTTAGATAATGGACCCAAGTTTTTTCTTAAAGATTTATTTATCATAAAGGGTATCATTCATCACACTACCCCTCAACAAAATGGGTGTGTGGAAAGATAATCTCAACACATTATTAACGTTTCACGTGCTCGTGTGTTTCAATCTCAATTACCTAAATATTTGCGGTCCTATTCCATGAAACATTCACTTTTCCTTATTATCAGAATACCTTCTCTAGTCACAAATAAACAAATACCTTATGAGCTTTTGTATAATCATAAACTAGATATTCCAATGCTTAAAGTATTTGGGTCTTCATGTTATTCTTCAACCAATGGACCTCATAAAAAATTTGACCCAAGATCTAGAGAAGGTATTTTTCTTAGATTCCAAATTAGAACAAAATGGTACGTCACTTTAAATTTCTAATCAAAAGAATTTTTTTCTCAAGAAGTGTCGCATTTTATGAATCAATATTCATTTTGTTCAAAATAATTGGGTTACCTTGAAGGCCCAACATGATCTTCTACTTATGCCAATTAATGCCCAAAACCTTCATGAGGAAAGCCTAATACAAATTTCCATTCCGGATTTAACTCCTACTTACAACATCCAACAACCCAATTTTATCCCATTTCCAAATCGACATTTACCATCTTTTTCACTTTAGTTGCAATCACAAATTCCCTCAATATCTCCACAATCAAGTTCTCATCAATCTACGATACTTGATTCTCATTTCCACCCTTGACACTCATTTGCACCATAGCCTCACTATTATCTTTGTCCTAAGACATTATTCTCGACCTACCAAACCCAATGTTCACCTTGTAGACCATATCTGTAGTGTCGAGATGAAGCCAAATCAATCATCATCTAAATAAATGTTTGCATCCTCTCCAATTTGTTCTATCTTATTCTAACATCTATGAGTCTGAGCATCATTATATAACGAATCTATCCTCTGAGGTTGAACCTTGAAGTTATCATGAAGTGGTTTTGATTCCTTTTGGTTTGAAGTTATGAAAGATGAAATTAAGGCTTTAAAACTTAACAACACCTGCTAAATTGTTGATACCCTAGTTGGTGTCAAATCCATAGGATGCAAATAGATCTACAAAATTAAGAGAAAATCGGATGGAAGCGTGGAACGATACAAAGCGTGATTGGTTGTAGAGGGTTTGTTCAAGTGGAAAGAATTGATATCTTTAAAACATTCTCTCTCGTGTTAAAAAGGGCAACTATTTGTGTCATCCTCACTCTTACTCTTGGAAATAAATGGAAACTTCAACAACTCAACATGTGTAACACCCCGTTAGGATATTACGAATATTAATAAAATAAAGAAAAAAAATTAATTGCACTGCATTTAATATTACATCATTTCCTAAAAACACGGGAAATTAAATCTTTTTATTAATTCTAAATATAACCAAAGTTCATAAACCATAAAAACTATAAATAATTAAAAAGCCTCTCATTAGAGTTTACAAAATATTTCAAAGTCGAATAATATAAAACTCCCAGGCTTTTCCCCCATTCAGGGACTAAGCCTCACCAGCTCCACCTGCAACATCATCTGCTCACGTGTACCGCGTAACGATCATCGCCAAACACAAACAGATAGGGTAAGCTAAAAGATAAAACATAAAAGTACACCAAACACACATATAAATGTATAAACAAATAAATACACCAATAACACAAACTCTTCTCTTATCCCGTATGGCCACAACCATATATGATATCATTTCATTTCCCAAAGAACTTTCCCCTTTCTATCACATGGCCACAACCATGCATATCGATGCACCTCGCGGAAGACTCGTTACCTTCCTTCCATATGGCCACAACCATGTATATCAATGTACATCAAGGAGACTTGTTCCAACTCTTCCACATGGCCACAACCATGCTAGCAGTGTTCTACATCTTCTATTAAGTATCTCAAGGCGTCTTGCTGCCACACCTATCGGCCACAACCGATAGAACACGTGCGGGGACTATGCTACGGATCACACACCGTAACGCTAGGTGGAGTTCCCAAATACGAACATAGTCCGTAACGTCCCATGACTACCAAACTCGTTAGTGAATCACTGAGGAGGGCAATCCATCTGGACCCATCCGTACTGGCCACAACCAGCACACTCACACCGACAACACTCACCAACCCGAGCCACAACTCAAAGGTTCCTCGTGTTCATCCGCTATCCCGAGCCACAACTCAAGGGAAGTCATTCCGGGCCACAACCCATAGAATGCCACGTGCTTAACCCCCATCCCGGGCCACAACCCAAGGATACGTTCCAGGCCACAACCCAAGGAACAATAGCAAGCCCACCATTGAGATATCTTAGAAGCCTTATAGACCACGCCTGACAATTTCCATCTCATCCGTTTAATACAGCCATAATACATGCCTTGAACGCACAACAACACCCTCGCTCACTTAGGCTAAAAGCCTTTGTTCAACCAGTCCAGCCTATCTCGCTTAAGCTAGACCCACTAGCTTGGGCGAGCCTCCAGAACCTTTGCAACCTACAAAGTCTCGCCTAAGCGAGCTCCTTCTCGCTTGGGCAAGACCCTCACTCGCCCAGAACTACTTACCTCGCCTAGGCGGCGAGTTACACAAACCACCAATCAAACCTCGATTTCTCGCTTAGGCAAGGAATTCTCGCCCGAGCGAGACAAGCATTCGCCCAAATAAACTAAGGTTTCGCGCCTGAGCGGAACATGCAAACAAGCACCCAAACTTTCGAGTTCTCGCTTGGGCGAGGGACGTTCGCCTAAGCGAGACTGCTAGTCGTCCAAAACTGTCACTCTCTGCCCGAGCGGGATGAACGAGCAGTATCAGTCCCACTTCTCTGTTAATCTCGCCTGAGCATGAATTGTAGAGTTCTACACAAAGTTACGCAGGCAACCACTGCAACAAGGTCCAAACCATACTCTAATCCATGCCAAACAATTGAACGCAGTACACCAACATGTGAACACCAATTTAGACCTCAAGTAGTTCTCAAAATCTACGTTTGAACCAAAAGTAGCATGTATGGTGCAAAAACCCCTCTTAGTCATGCAATTTGATAAAATTTCGATCATCAATATCAAAACACCCAACCCCAAATTCAGACCATACATTAGCATGAATTACTCATGGCAAACACACATCAAATCATGCATATAAAACAACAATTACAAAAATTCGGTCCAGCTCCCCTAACCTGGAATTTCCCCTTGCAAAAGTATAAGGTTACAGCTTTTCTTCTTGCCCAACACGAAAATCCCTTAGTGCTTCCACAATTTGCCCTAGGAAATCTCTCAATCCTCTCCAATTCGCTCCCCACCCAAAAGATACAAAACCAGAATTGCAGAAACCCTCTTTTCACAAAATTCTGACCTTTTATAGGTGCCTTAATAGTGGTGTTAAGTGCAAAAACGAAAATAGCCTTAATGGTATTTTAATTGCTATTCAAGGCCCATCATTTAGTTATTTTTCCAGCCCCAAGGGTTGTCTATACCCTTTCATATTCAGGCCATACTACTTTTTAGCAAAAAGAAAGCAAATTTGAGTTCACCAAGGTTCGAACCTATGACCTTACCAATGCCAAATCAAAGCGAAACCACCAAGCAAATTCATGTTTCATGCTAACTCACACAATTCAAGTATTATGTCATACAAACATGCTCCAATGTATTATTAAAACAATAATAATTAAATAACACACAAATTGCATACATAGGACTCAAACCCAAGTCCTCTCACACAATCAAAGTACTCTCAACCACTTGAGTTAGTACTTTCCACATCATACCATCAAAAATTATTGTCATAATTACACCACCTACCCGCATTTATTAATTAATTAATTATTTAATTAATTAAATTATGCGGATCTTACAACATGAGTAATGCTTTCCTCCATGGTGACTTGTTTGAATAGATTTATATGACTATTCCTCAAGGATTGCGAGGCCATGACACTCCTTAGAGTTGCAAACTCAAAAAATCTCTATACAACCCCAAACAAGCTAGACGTAAATGTTATGAAAAGCTTTATGATCTACTTATTTTATCTAGTTCAAAGCAATCACCACTAGTGGAAAATGAGTCTTTTAGGTTACATGATTTATGTCTCACTATAAAGAACTAGACATTAAAGAAGCGTGGTGACATTTTTGTAAATAAGATCAACATTTTTACATCAAATGGCCCGACATAAAAAGTCTCATTTATGTTAGGTCATATAAGGTCCAGCGTAAATTTACGCTGGGGATTATAAAGTTCGACATAAATGGGTCGTTTTACGTTTGACAATAAGGTGTCTAACGTAAATGAGTTTTTAAAATATTGCGTACAACCTTTCTTCCTCACTTTTTCTTCTCTCAAAACCTATGTTTGGAACTTCTCTCTTCTCTGGTAGCGACCATGAGTGTGGTAGAGACTTTGTTGGTGAACAAAATAACTCATTTATTTATCTTTTGTGGGTGGTTTCTTGTGGGAAGCGATTTTGTCCAATTGCATTTATGTATCGAAGTTAGTTTTCTAAATTTTTATTTTGTTCATATTCAAAGTGTGCTTGTTTTTGGAAAACTCAATAATGTCTCCTTTATTGCTAATGGGTTTTTCGAGATGGTTATGAGTGTTTCGTGGGGGTGACTTTGTGCGTCAAGTGCACCATCAAGGTATGAGTTGTATATCTTAATGGGATATGCTATATATCTCCATAGATCGCCATTGTGGGATTGTCATATGTGTTTCATGATGATTGCTTCGATTATTACTTTTTTTAAAAAAACAAAAAAAATATATATTAAGTGTTAAGTGTCTGACATAAATTTAAGTGCCCTGCATACACAAACATAAAACTGATGTAAAAAGTCCAAAATAATAGATGTTAAAGACATTTGTTATGTTAGTGTGCATGCATATCATATTTTATTCATCAAACATAATGGAGATGAATTTACAACTTCGTTAATGTATGTGGATGACATTGTCTTAATTGAGAACTCTGGTGCTGAAATACTTTATGGACTCAAAATAAATCACTCTATTGATGACATATAAGTATCTGATAACATTGTTTTTCTACCTTTTATTGGTGTTAAGTTTCATGAATAAAATCAACTTCTCCATAGTTTTTAACTTGTTTAATCCTCAAGCTTGTATTGTTCTTGTATTGTTTTGTATTTTAGTTATTTTATGTTTTTTTTAATTCTAATCTCTATTATGAGTGTGTGAAATAAGTCAATAGGAAGCAATTATGGTGGAGGAAAATAAGCTAGAACTTAAGGAAGCATGATTAGACAAGAAAGATTGACTTTTAAACAAATACCCATGTTGGGGGGCACCGGAATCGTGCCTAGCACTGCAAAAATGGAGAAATGACTCACCTATAGGTATATATTGCCTTGGACCACCCTCAGAAGGCAAAAAAAAACCATCATTGGGCGCCAGGTTGACTCGTTGGGCGAGCTTGTGGCTGCGGGACGAAAATGATAGCACAAAACTGCATTATTTGAGTCGCTAGGCGAAAATATGACTCGCCCAGCAAGTTACAAGTTAAAAAGCATCAATTTTAGGACTCGTTGGACGAGAATGAAGTCGTTGGGCGAGAATATCAACCCCAATATGCGAAATTGATTATTTAATCATGTTTCTACAAGAGTTTTATCCTCACGAATAGAAACACCTTGGGTACTTGGAAGAGGCTCTTGGAGGTTGCTAGGGGTGTTGGAAAACTCTTCCTTCTCCTTCTTGGGTCTCCTTCTTCATCCATGGAGGTTTTACCTTTTTTGGGTTAGAGAGGATGATGGACTACAAAGTTGGAGACAAAGATGCCAATGAGAGGCACAATTGGATCATGAAGCAATTGTCAAAAACCTTGGGAGAAGGATTGCTTCTACTTTATGGTTCCAATTTCTTCTTTATTCTTCAATTTTGTAAAATCCTAGGTTCTCCACCATGGAGAGCAATTTCTATTTGTTGAGATTAGATGTGAAACATTGAATTCTTGTGTAAAATTGTGTTGTTAATACATACATACATATATATATATATATATATATATATATATGTTTTTCCAATGAAGTTAGTATTTAATTTCCTTGCTTAATGCTTGATTTGTGATTCTTGAGGTGTTGGAAAATATATTTAGAATCTTAACTTGAAATTATATAGCTAATGGATGCTTGTATCTAGGAATAACACTTGGTTCATTACTAATCTTAAATTAATGCATGAGTTCATTTGTTGAGAATTCAAGGGATTGAAATTTGATGAGTTATCATATGCTCAAAGTCATTAGGGATAAGATTTGAATATATTTGTGAATTGATTTTAACATGAATATGGAATTAAGATGATTGATGATACATAAGAATGAAGTGGATAAAGTCTAGTCTCGACAAATTGTAAATACACTATGTTAAATTCTTGTTGCATACCAACCATTTTGATAAAAATACAAAAAGAGTTTCTATTATGGTTTTCGTGATCCTTGTTATTTAATTGAGTTGTGATTGCGAGATTTGTCATGTGTTGCACAAGTCCTTTGAGAGAGACGATAAAATATTTATTACTTGTTATGTTGCGAGTGGCGCACTTGCCGTATTGGTTTTGCATCGACTAACAGTATCACAACTTAAATATTATTTTGAGTTGCTAGTTGATTATGGAATGTTGGACTACGAGCATTATTAAACACTTATGATGGACAATTTATTGTAGTTACATCAAGATGATTCTAGTGATCTTCTTGGTGATCCTTTATCCTATAGACATTTTTTTCATCGTCTAATTTACCTCTCCAGAACTTGTCCTGACATTGATTTTGTAATCCAACAACTCAATCAATTTATGGCTCGTCCAACAAAGTTAATTTAGGTGATGCAAGGAAAGTCTTAAGATACTTGAAGGGTTCTCCAAGCAAAGGTGTTCAATTCAATAGGGACACTCGTATACATGGCTTCAGTGATGTAGATTGCTTGACTTGTGTTGACACTTGCATATCATTCACAATTCTTCATTAAAACTCTCTAGTGTCACGTAAAACAAACAAGCAAAATACAGTATCTCATTCGTCTGCGTCTTCGAAAGTGTAGTATTGTACTCTTGCTACAAGTACATATGAACTATAATGGCTTACATATATTATTAATAATTTAAAGGTATGTTGTTTCTTACACACAGCCATTCGAGTCAAATTCTGGCAAGGAAATCCATATCCATGTAGAGAAACAAGGAGGAGCAAATTCGGCTTGTTAAGCGTCCATTCGGGTACAGTAAAGGAATTAAAAACAAAAATTGGTCTTCTAATGGTAAAACTTCTCGATATATATATATATGCAATTAAGTACTTTACTCATACATTAACAACATATAAAGCACACAAATTTGAATTTAGAATACAAATTTTATATTATGAAATATAAAATTTGTATTTTGGATTTTTTGATTTAAATTACAAAATTGGTATTCTGATATATGTTATACAGAATATAAAATTTGTATATTGTATTTTGTATTTTAGATGATAGGTTCTGGAATATAAATTTTATATTATTAATTTGAAGATTATGATGTTTAACATTTTAAATTATATAATTTGAAATATTCTACATTACACCATCCAAAATTAAAATTGAAAGTCCAAAACTAAAAGTTAAATTTGAAATTTTTAAATTCATGGAGGTGCCTGATATGAAATTATAGCGGTAGATGAAGAATTTGGCATCTTTTGATTGATTCGCTTTAAAAGCAACACTGCTTCTCTTAAAACAACGGTAAAAGTCGAATCTGAAGCTTAAGTTTCTTATGTTACTTTCTAAAAAGACATTGCGTAACTAGCTTTTCTATTTTTACTATAAACTAAAGATACAGCCAAAATGGACGTAAAGAACAAATAACTAAAGACACTTTTGTTTTGTAACTTAATTTAACCTCTTAAATGAAAAATAAAAACTTCAACTTTATGCATAAAGAATTTGGGTTAAGAAATGGATCACATTCATTCATGAAAAAACAATTCCTCTTTTCTATTTCGATTTCAGTTCACTGTGCCCCACCATTACTTATTATATTATCAATGTTTTGACTTTCCTTTTGTATTATTTTCATTGTTTCTAGAACCCAACTAAATGCATACTTAGCTCTTGTTTACACGTTATAAACACTCTTTCTCTCCTCGTCAATGTTTTGAAGTTTTGACTTCATACTTAAATTATGGAATTAAATTAATATTTTAAATATATGAAAACCATTGTGTTGTTTTCTACATAACACTTTTTTTCACATTAATTACATATATTTACTGACTTATAATACATAATTAAGGATGTACTCGGAAGAAAAAGTAAAATAATTGCAAAATGAGAATAAAGAGAAGAGTGGTGATTTCTTGATACCAATTTTTGTTTTTATATTTATACTCTACCACCATATAAATTAGTATTTTATGATAATATAATAACTGTATAGTAAATGTTTCATAGTTGAATCCTAGAAAGACAAGGTTTTCCTTTGGGAAGTGACACGTGGAGCGTATTATGATGATAACGTGATGTTGGGGTCACCAACTAACCATGCAACAGAGTCAACAGTAGAAGGAAGATTCAGAATCTTCTTCTTTCTGCCTCTCTGCTCTTCTTCATTCTCAAAGCACTTTTCCTTTTTCCTTTTCGCTTTTTCTCACAAGGCAAATTCTGCATCTATTCGGATATTCATTCTGTATCTTTTTCCCTTTAGCTTTTTTTATTGCTTGCTTGAATTGAAAACTGAATCTGCATGATGTATTAGCTCACCACTTTCAAAGAGTTTCAATTACCTAACATGATTTTGATGTATCTATTGCCGTGTTTCCTTTCATCTCCAATGTGTTTTTCCATTTCCAAACGTTGTTTTAACAAGTCAAGGTTATAGCTTTTTGTGTCTTTCCAAACACATTCTTTTCGATTGATATGGATGGTGTGTTAATTTGTTCGTTTGTGAAGAACCAAAATACTCTTTGGGTTTATAACTTAGTGTATCGAAAATTTCACGTTAATTGCTTCTTGGAGTAATTTTTAACGTTTTCACATGCAGTTCTGCGTATCTTTGTTGATGGGACAGCATAAAGGGGGTTCAAAGATTAGTTCGGAATACCAGATAATGGTATTGTTTTTTCTAGCAACGTTTAGTCTATTATACCTCCTTTCGTTTGGAAAAATTATTAGATAATCGCGGATTATCATAGTTTCAATCAGCTGAATTGAATTTTTGAATAAAACTACACAGAAGAATTGGAACCATGGATACTGTGTAATCCTGAGACTACCTAATAATTTTTTCATGTGAAGATTTTCTCGTGTGTGTGTGTGAGAGAATATACTGTATGCTATTGACGGTAACTGAGGTTGCATTGGTTTTAAAATTCCCTTTCAAGGTAGAACTATTCGCTGCTAAGGATCTTGTTGGTACAAAATTAATAGGCAATCCAAATCCTTATGCTGTCATCACGTGCGGCAATGAAAACAGATTCAGGTTTGTTCGTCTAGTTTCACCTTTTCTTCATTTGAATTTCTCTCTCCAAGAAATGGTGGAGCCAGAGCATAAATTTGCTAGTGTCTTGGGGCGTGGTTTAGAAAACAAATGCATATTCTTTTATACTTTCAAGATTTTTCTTTTATGGGGAAGGGGATTCTTTCCGGCTGGTGTCATATATTTCAATCTTTATTTTGGGTACGTATTTGGTTTGAGCTTTTGGAACCTCGGATCCATGGAAAATGGAACCTGATCAAAGTAGCTTTAACTTGGATGCGAATCATGAATCCACGTTTTGACTTGATTCAACACCGATCCAAAGATGTACTGAGTTATTACCAGAAATACCTCTGTATTAGGCTTTTCTTTAACAAACTTCTATAGGCAAAGACACTTTCCAATTTTCATTTTTGGTTTTAACTATGTTTTCTATTTGTTTGTGCCATTGTCTTTAAGGTTTAAAGTTCTTTACTGCAATCAGCATTTAGTTTTCTTACGTTTTTTTGGCAATTAAATTTAGTTAGTTGCTAGTCTTATTTGTACTTTACATTTGCAAGTTTAGGATTATCTTTTTGAAGGAATAATATTTTGTGAAGCTTTGGAATAACTGAAAAGCACCCATATATTTGTTGTACAAGTGAATGACACTGCAAAGATTTTGTACTGTCAGAAATGACAAAACAGAATGTGCTGTCTCTCTCTGTTAGAGGCGCGGCCCACTCAAAATATCCGTTTTCCATACTTAGCTTATATCTACTTAGACAAAGGACTTTTTGCTCAACATTGTTCATAGGGCTCTCATAAGTTGATATTCTGGTGTGCTGCCACAGCTCCATAATCCGTGGTTCAAGAAATCCTTTGTGGGGGGAGGATTTCAATTTTTGTGTTCATCAACTTCCCGTCCAGGTAGCTTATTATCATCTATGTTTTCTTATATCGAGTAATTATTCCAATGTTAGGTTCAGTTCTTATATTAGCAGAGTGATGATACTGATGCTTAAGTTATTCAAACCGTTAAGCACCCAGATTTATTTTTCTATAACTTAACTTATTTCAAAGAACATGCTTAGTATTCTTCGATTGATATTTACGAAGGAGTATCAGTTTATTTTCATTCCTTATGTAAGTAAAAGCTTCTCAATTGACCTATTAAATCTGCTATCAAGATTTTCGTCAAACTGACTTCTTTCCCCGCTGCATAGCAGATCAAGGTAGCAATTTATGATTGGGAAATCTCTACAACAAGTGTCCCTCTTGGTTCAGTGACTGTTCCAGTTGAAAGTGAAGGTTCAACTCGTCCATCGTGGCATACTTTGGGAAGACCATCAGGGCAGGTAGTACCATTGTTATTGTCTTTTAGTTTTAACAGTTTTTTATGTCAGCAAAGTACTATCGTTAATATATAACTGAATGTCAGGTTACTTTTGGAATAAAAACACAAGCTTCTGGAAATGCTTCGAGGTGAGGCTTTTGGCTTTATGTTTGTTTTAAAAGATATGTATTATGTTGGTCCTAGATACTTTTGGGTGGTGTTATGATCATCATATATTGGTCTATTTCTTAAAGTTATTAGTTGACTTGAGTGATAGGATAAATGGTTATGGAGGAGGCAACTCTCAAAGAAGGATGCCACCCCTGGAAACACATGGGGTCCCTGTTGTCCATCAAAAGCCTGGGCCTCTCCAAACTATTTTTGGTCTTCATCCAAACGAGGTTACTGACAAAAACTTAACTTGTTTGTTTCTTGTTGGCGATTACCAATGTGGCGGTTTTTCTTCTGTTCAGATATGCAAAAAATAAAAAAGATTCCTGGACACTGTCCTTTTGTATGATTTTGTTTGCAGATCTGACAAGTGAAGCATATTTTTCAGGTTGTTGATCATACACATACCTGTGCACTAGAGACGTTATTCTTATACCAAGGTCATATGTATATCTCAGCAAGGCACATTTGTTTCCATTCCACTGTATTTAAGGAAATGAAGGTAAGACTATGCTTCTGTTTTGTCAAGGTTGTGTAGTGAACACTGCCTTTGTTGGTTGCGAAGAAAGGATTAGAGAGAGTAAAAGAGAAATGTGTGAAAAATTGGTAAAAGGAAATTGTTTAGTTGAAGTGAAATAGAGTACACAGACCCAAAAATGAATGGAAATTATAAAGGTTCGTGTATTTGGTTTAAAAGAAAAGAATAAAAAGGACCTATAATAATTTTTAATGCATTTATGTCTGCGTTGTTTTTGAATTTTTCGTATACTTTTTGGTCAATTTAAAACACCATAATCGATTGCGATTGGTAATGGGGCACGAGTGTATAATCTAATCGATCTTGCTAGACAGTGGGAGGCTAATCATAGATGCAGAGGGTAGAATAAAATCAATTTTCTCTCAAAAGGGCATCTTGCTAATAATTGATTTGAATTACCAGCTCATCATTCCTCGCATTTCTGATCAAATGCACTGGGAAAATTTTCAGTGTAGTCCCACCCAAATTTCATCACATCTCTACACAACCAAATTCCCATTTTCTTCTCCATTCTTTACTTTTCTTTCTTTTCTAACCCAGCTTTTACACAACCAAAGTGTATAGCTTGCATTGTTTCATGTACGAGGTTGTTGATCTATCACTGTTATCAGCTGTTTTAATTTTGAGATATATTGATAAAAATTCGGAGTTGGAGTAATTAGGTTTCATCATAGGTTTCGGTTTTTCAAAAGCAATTTTAGGATTTAGTTTTGCCTGGATCTTCATTTACTGAAACTGTTAATTTATATGAATTTAGAAAGAAGAAGAAAAGCCATTTCTTACTTATGAACATTGAAAAACTGTTTGCGTTGTAGTATCTTCTTTTTTATTACTTATTGTATAATTTCTTGGGGTATTTGGCAGGTGGTTATTCCATTTGAAGATATAGACAAGGTACAATCTCTAGTGCTTTTTCTTCCCCTCTCCCCTAAATATTTCAGTCTATCAAATTTACATGTGCTGCAACTATTTTCCTTTTTCTTAAGATTCAAACGAGTCAACATGCACTGATCAATCCTGCGATAACAATTGTCCTTCGCCAGGGAGCTGGTGGACGTGGTGTCCCTCCTTTAAAAAGTCGTGATGATGGTTAGTAATTAGTTGAAACATGTTCTTATTTATTTTCTCGGAGGAAATTTTAATTACACTTTTTATGATACAATTTAAGGGATAGCATCAACTTGCTTCCCCTCTGTGTGTGGACTACTTGTTTCTATACGTATCAGTGACATTTGCAGCACGAATGTTTTCTTTAATTTTTTACTGGCTTTCATGTTTTCATAAACACTGGCATCATACTGTATTGCCGGGTCTTTTATCAAAATATATTAGAGATACTGAACTTAATGTTGTTCTGAAGGTTGGAAATACTTTTTGCAGAGAATAAAAATAAGCACTACATTACCACAGATGATGATGGTCTTTGTCAGAATGTTTCACCTGCCACATATATGTTTGCATCATTTGGTAACAGGAATCGTGTGCTAAAAGATCTACAGCGTGCAGAAAAGAACTTTAATGAAATCTTGGAAGTTGAGAAGGTTAAAACAGCTGCTTAATCAATTTGGTTTCCATTATCTGTATTGCAATATCAACTGTAGAGATTTTGCATGTTTTTTATGCAAATGGAGGAATTCGACTCCACTAAAGTTGTGGGTACCTTTAGAAGGTTGAAAGAGTATTGAGATTCTGAGTATTGTAGTAGCTAGTTTTAATGATAGATTTTAACAACTTGATAGTTTATACATATTTTCTGACAATCTATACTGTTGCCTTTTTTTCCCATCAACTGTTATATTCTATATTTTGCCCTCTGTAGTGCTCACCTATCACATTTGGGGAGCCAGAAATATATCTTTATGCAATTATGTATTTTTGTAACATGTTCTGAAACTGATATGTACTGAGAGAGAACATGAGACATTAGATGAATTGCTTGTTCCTAATGTACACAGCAACGGCTTTGTTTATCGTGAATCATAACGTACAAATACAACCTGTAACAGTCATCCTAATTTACATAATTACTTCCAGCAAATAATATCATTCAAGATCACGCTTTTAATCTGATTCTTTTTCTTTCCTTTCTAATTTTTTGAGATGACATTTCTGGATAAATTGAGAAGAATTTGAATCGTTTTAGTTTTTCTCATCAATCATCATGTAGGAAAATGCAGTGCCAGAGCTGTGTGCATATAGCAGTTCTGTCAGAGGAAGTAAGATGCTGGATAAGGCTCCTGAGGTAAGCATGCCAAAAACCGGAAAACTTCAACCTATTATCCAAGGAATGTATGCATCGTTTTTTCCTTTTTTTTCTTTTTTACTGTTTTCTAGTTTAACTATCCGTTTAATTATTAGTGATCCTTTTACAGGAAGTTATTCCTGGGGTAGCTGAGATGTTTTCTAACTTGTTCATTGGTTCAAATTTTACTGGCAAGAATAATTCAGCAAGAAAGGACGCTAATTTTGTGGTAAGTTTTCTTCAATACTATTGTCATTCTTGTGAAAAGATATCCTTTAAAGGAGTGGCCAAAGACTTATAAGTCTACACTGGTCATATCTCTAATCAATGTAAGATCCAAACCCTCTAAAGCTCACGTCATTTTGGCTCTACATTTTTCTAGTCAGTCCCTTCATAGGTAGCCTTTGCAAAACACTTGTGGATAGGGTTGACTGAAATTAAGGGGGATTTCCACATCCTCCCCTTATGCCTAGGCTTTTGTCTGGAGTGTGACAATGTAATTGACTCAATAAATTTAGGATAGAGTCTGTATCATTTTTGAATTTGGCATTAGGCTTTAATTCAATTTCATAAAACAAACTTATAAAGTGATGATTCTCCAGGCTTTTTAAGCTCTATATAAGTTATATCTCTAATCAATGCAGAATTAAGCCACTACCCATAAGACTGCAATTAAGGCAGCCCTCAAAGAGGTCACAACTAGACAGATTAGGGGTGACTGCAATTAAGGCAGTTTTCCAACAACTATGTTATTTGCAAATTGACCAGTGGCATACAGCTGATGATTATGATGGTCAAGTTCGAGAGATAACCTTGTATTTTGTAACAGCAAATGTTTACCCCAAACACACAACCGTGAGAGATTGGCAACATCGTGTTGTATTACCAAACTTGGTTAGACTGTTGCTTTTATTTACGTATGATGAAATAGCAAAGGAGAATGTAATGATAATAATTGTATTTTAATGTTGATAGGTTTTGTGATCATGTTAACTTCCTTCCCCTTTGCAACTCATGCCCTTTCCCTGTTCTGCCCCCTCCACCCCTCCTAAACAAAGTCAAAATTCTTCAAATAACTATTCGGGTGTTCTTATGACTTTTCTTAGGTGTTTGAGAAAGTGCAACAGGCACATGATGTTCCATCTGGATCCTACTCTGAGGTAGGGAATACTTTAGATATCTTATCTGGTTATCCAGCCGTTTTTGTTTTTTTTTTTTTTCTTTTTTCTTTTCTAATATGTTTGTGTTCTCTGATTTGAATCACTGCATACGGGTCACATACGATATGTGCAGTCAAAAAACGCCCCCATTGCGTGTGATTGAATGAATATGATTCATTGTCATTGAAGGAACTGCGTTTCTTGTAAAAACATGTGTGCTCTTGTTATTATAATTTTAAACCTTTAACATTAAATAAGCCGTATGGCCGATGAGTGAACAGTAAAGTGCCAAAAACAATCAGGTGAAACTTGTTTGATTATCTGCAAATAAGTAACAATAGTTCTTATTGTACTCATCATTGATTGTTTTCTAATAGTTGGCCACCAAATAAGGTTGCAAGGTATGTACTAAAAAACCACATACAATGCTGGCCCATGACCCCATAGTTAAAATAGTTTCTTATAACAAAATGAATATGTTATTTATCTTCTTTTTCTCCCTTTTGTCTGCTGCAGGGTTGAAGATTGCAGTTTCTGAGTGAGAAGGTAAAGCCTTTGGCAGCTGATTGAGAACACCTCATTCTCTGCCATGCTCTTAACTCATACTGCATGATTTGGGCATGTGAGTCAATCTTGCTCTGGTTGAATGACTTGAATAACATAAAATATTGATAGCTCAGTCAGTTTTAGATAATTCTGAGTTTTGTGACCATTGATTTAAATACGATGGTTACTTTTTCCAGATTTTCTTTGCAGCTGTAGAATGATGTATTAACTTCAGCAGTATTTCAATGTTGACAAGCATGTTTTGCATTTATCAGTGATAACTAGTGAATGGGTAGGTAATGAATTTAAAATATATGTATGTATGTATAATATATATATGAACTGTGATGTGATTTTTTCTATAATTATTCCATAGCGTCTAATTCATGCTTTTTGATAATTTGGTGGGTGAGACACCTTCTGACCAACCATATTGTCCACTGTTAATAAATTGTAGCATAAGGAAATAGCTTCTGAAGTGTAATTCATGTTGCAGCATCATTATGTTTGAAGTTAGAAAATAGATAAGGACTTATTTTTCACTTGCATCTTGTGATCGTTATTGGTGAAAGATACTACAAATGAATAAAATACTATATACTAGGTTGAAGCCAATTTAATAGTGAATGGGTTTTAATTGTTAGGTATTGAAGGACTTCCTTGGAGACTTAGTTTCACTTTATTGCCATTATAAAGAATGTAACCGTGAATGCAAGTAAAATGTGCAACATAATCCTTTTTTATCATGTTGATAAAATATATAAGTTGTTAGAATAAAAACATATGCACGTATATTTTTGAACTTTTGAAAGCTTGTTTATTGAATGATGTGCATTTGAATCTATTCAGACACAAACTGACATGCAAAAAACTATTTGCAACTTGATAATCATAATTTAAGGAACGAATGCCTAAACATCTGCTGCATGCAGAAGTAACAAATTCATAAAAATTAGCATAAAAACAAGCTTAAAAGATCTCTGGTGTTGTAGCTTTGGATCATTCCAGTCAACACAACACTACTTTACTTGAAGTTGCACGATTGTTAAACAAATTCAAATTTGGCTCTTGTTTTTCTGCTTGTAATTTTGACCAACATCTTTCTTAGGTGGGACCACCACCACATTCCAACTTGCATCCATAGCTTATTTTAATCATTGTCTTTGTCAAATTAAAATATTCCACTCTTTTAAACTTTAAAATGCTTTTAGGAATTACTGAAATGCAACTGTCATTGTTCGATTTGATCTTCTAGAGCATCTTGTTCTATTTAGGTTTATTTTCGTGAGACATTTTGGTCTTCAATTTTATTCATGATGCTAAAAAGAAAAAACAGCTAAAGGCAGAGAAGGCACAAAACAAATTATTGAGAGAATAATTTGTATTTAACATTTATGTGTAGTGTAGACTTCAATCTCACAACGGAAGGAGTTTTCATATCACTTTTGGGTTAAAACACATAAGGTGATAAAATGAAAATAGAAGTGTGTATTGTTGGGACCTAAAATTTGGTATCAAATTCAAGGTCATTAGTTAAAATTTTTAGTTCGACAATTGAGGAAAAGATTGATTTGGTTGTTATACTTTTAATAGAAAAAGTTATGCTATTAATATTAGTTATATCTTTTAATCTAATAGTAATTAGTTCATCCAACGTTGTGAACTATGGAAAGCTTGTTTGTTAAATAATATGTATTTTGACACATGTATAGCACACAACAAAATCTTAAATATTAGCATAAAAACACATTTCAAAATTGAAGGTAGTGATTTTTCAATTCAACATGATCTTGTTATTATAAAGATTAAGTGTGTCTTTTGTCCATGTAAAGTTTTTAATACATTAAATATGTCCTAAAATTTTAGGTATTATTTTCATCCCTCTAAATTCTGAACAAATCTTTTAGTTCCTTGTTAGTAATGATGGTATATAAAAAAAAATAGTGTGGATGAGATTGGTTGGAGGCAATCGTTGTGGTTGATACTCTGTTTTGTTAAATGTTGATTACCATTTAATTATCTGAGTGCTCTTATTTTTACTGGTAAACTTGAGAGAGCACATATGCAAGGCCAAAGTTCATGCTTGGAAAGGTTCATTGTTATCATGCATCGGAAGTATCCCATTCGTTTCTTCTTTTATTAGTAATATGTTTTTACATAGTTTCTGAGTTTATTTATGGTCCAAAGAATTGGTCAAAAGCGTGGAATTTTCTATAAAAATATTCATTTCAGTAACCTAATAACATAAATTGGTTATGATTTCTTGGAAATATTTGTTTGTCTTCTACAAATGGTGGATTAGGTCTTAAATCTTTGGTTGATCTTAACATAGCTTCCTCGATGAAACTCAACCTAGAATTTATTGATTCTGGTTTTAAATGGGAAAATATTTTGAGAATTAGAGTAATGTGTGGAGTATTCCTTTACAAATTTATATTTTCAATCTTCCATAATTTATCCCTTTTCATTATTTCTTTCCTTATTTTTATCATAAATTTTATCTTTGTGAAGGTTATAATAAATCACATTTATAACATCGACGAAATAATGAATTTATTGATCTTGTTGTTCCAACACTTATCCGTGAAACCCTAGTTGTCACTACTCTATAACCTAGTTAAAGAAGACTTTTAGGAGAGATTTTTAAAACAATGCTTTCTTTTTCTAGTGCACTCTCATATATCCCAGGTTGGGTATTTGATTTTATTTTATATGTTTTTATTTTCCTATCTCATGGGAACACATTCCCACGTCATGTTTGTCGTTATATTTCAACAAAAATCTATAATATTTTACTTAAAGATATATCAAGAATATTAAAGTTTTTAATGTAATCAATAATATTCTCATCAACGAAAATTTAAATTGTAAGGCTCAATCCTAATATTTTAAGGGTTGCCTTATCACTGTTGGGCCTAAAGGCTGGCCCAAAGGATAAAAATCACTCCTAGTCTGTCCTAACTCACACTTTCCACTCATTTCAGAGAACCTTGAACTACAGCCGTCAACCTCTCTGCTAGGGTTTGTTTCCGCTATTACGTTGAGCTAAGAGGACTTTTTGCTCCACGTAAGTATCCCTTTCTAGTTCATGTTGGCCCCCTTTTAATCACCTTTCGTATTCCTAGTTAGGATCCTATGTTAACCCCATCTACTGGTTCTGTTCCACCTTTATTTCAACCCTGTAGTTCATCCCTAGAGTTGTTGTGCTCGTGGTCGTGTCATCAGGGTCCTTGCTAAACCTTTTTCCAGGTACGGGGAAGTTAGGGTTTTGGGTCTTGAATGATTTTTGGCTGATTTAGAGTTTGTTGGGTGTTGTATGATCTATATGATTGTGATGAATTTGTGAACTGCCTTGTACTATTATTTGGGTGCGAACATGTGACTGTTGCAGGAGAAACAGTGGCGAGATCTGTTACTCTCACCCAAGCGAGACTAACTCGCCCAGGCGAGACTTGCAGAAGCAAACTAGGGGTTTTGCGAACTCTCGCTCAGGAGGAGAGCTCTGGTTTTGAGCGAGGCACTGTCTCGCTCAAGCGAGAGCCACTCGCCTAAGCGAGGAGGAGTGAAAGCTTTAGGATGCTGTTGTGGTTTAGCCCAAGCGAGGGACCTCACTGTTGGGCGAGAGGTTGTCTCGCTCAGGCGAGGCAGGGCTTGCCTAAGCAAGCCTGCAAGAACCTCCCAGCACTGGTCGTAATCTCGCCTAAGCGAGAGCACCCCTCTCGCCTGAGCGAGGGCTCTTGCCTTGAGCGAGATCCGCTGCAGGTTGTGTGTTTTCTTCAATTAGTAATTGGATGGTTTGATTTATGAGCTATTCTGTATGATGCATGAGGCCTGTGAAATGAAATGCATGGTATGATCTGTGGTTATAAATTGGATAGAGGTGATTGAGGGATCTTGGCATGTGAAACTAATGAGTGGGTCAGAAATTAAAGAGGCATGGTATTGGTATGAGATGAGGCCCTATACTCATGGATTTGGGAATGACTAGTGGTATGGATTCAACATGTGGTACGAATGAGAATTTGTTTCAGAGGTTGTTATGATATTATAAGCATGATAAGAGTTTCTCTTGTTGTTGGTTGATGTTTGGTCTGTGGTCAGTGTGTAATCCCTTGGAATCTCTAGGTGAGATTTTAGGGTCGTGCTTCAGTGGTCGGGACGTAATTCCACGACTCCTGTTAGTGGGTGTCCATGGTGGTGCCCCATCTATATGGTCTGGTAAGGATTCAAGGTAAGGTTGCATCCTGACACTCTAAGGAGTCAGTTAGTCTCACTTAGAGCAGACTGACTCTTGTGGTGAGAGTAGCAGGAGGCCTGAAACTCATTAAGGGCTAACCTTGTGTGTGAGGGAATTGATTCATTGTAACACTTGTAACACTTAGCTCGGGGGTGAGCAGCTCGGGGGTGAGCAGAGGTATCCACCGCAAGTGCAAGCATTCGCTGAATCTGACCAGACTATATATATCTGGATGAGTCGAGTCAGAGTCTAGTGTATTGTTTGAGAAGTCAGAACATGTTTAGATGATATATAAAATGCTTGGATTGTGTGATGGCATGCTACTATTTGATGAACTGTTTTACTCTAGCTTGCCTTGTTTGCTTATTTGATTGTCTTGTATGTGGTTCTTCTCCCTTTGCGATGATCATCAATTTATTGATGTGAGCAAATGCGAGAGGTGTTCGCGGTCAACAGGGAAATGGTGACTCCGCTGCTTAGCCATCTGGACTGGATTGGTGCACTCTAGGCTTTCTTTTAGGGCCACGGCCCATGTATTGGCTGTTCTTTAATTTCCCAATTTGTTTACTGTTGAATAGTTGTATCTGGTTCGTTTGAGCATCATGGTGTGCCTTGGTTACTGTACGGAGTTGGGATTGTAATCCAGGACTGCGTTTATATGTTATCTTTGTGTGACGCTTCCTTTAATTATCTTTATTGATTAAATGGGACGTTACATAAATACTAGTGTATAACCTCGTAAGTTCATTACTAAATCAAAAATAAATTAACTCGTTAATTTATTAATCATAATTGATGTTTAGCAATATTCTTTAACGGTCAGATAACATGAATTATATTTTACTTTAGAATCACTTGAAGATTAATATCAGTAACGAATCTTGAACATAAATTTTGGAGGGGTCAAAATAATATAGTCAAAATTTAGATATCTTTCAGAGAGATAATATGAAACTCCTCATCTGCACTTATATTATTCGAACCTTGACAAATGAACGATCTATCTAATTCAACAATTGGATTTGTAGTATCATCCTTCAAAATAGGTGAAGAATTCAAAATATTTAAAAATTAGAATCTATTTTATTTTCATCTCCACTATATCTTCCTTTTTATCATTGTTAAGAATTGAATCTATTCTTTTATTCTTTATTTATATACTTTATTTTAGTTTAAATTTTTATATCAAAATCTAGTAAGAAATTAAGGGACTTAATATTAAAAGAAAACTTTATGATAATCCTATCACGCATAAGAAAGTAATGAAACAACATATAGGACATAATTTCTTCTGTATTCATAAAAAAAAGGTATAAATACAGTTTTGGTACCCCAACTTTTTCGAAAAGTTCAATTTGGTACCCGAATTTTAGGAATGTTCAATTTGGTACCCAAACTTTTTAAACGGGTTTATTTTGGTACCTTCCGTTAAATACTACATAACGTCGTTTGGCTTTTGTTGAGGTGGCAGTGTGCTGGGAATACGTAGCAGAAACAATGGTTCATATCAAATGAGTTGTAATACCCCTTTATTGTAAACTTTAAGTGCCCTATTTTGTGAAGAGTGCCCTAATAAGTGGTTTTCTCTTATTCTGATTTTTCTAGATATTGAAAAAATGTCAAGGGCTCAATCATCTTCCTCTTGCTCTCACAATTCATGGTTGATGCGAAATCAAAGCTTATCCTGTAATAGTGGTGGCTGTAGAAAATAAAAAAAAAATCAGCACACATTCATCAACTCAAATTTAAAAAGCAGGAAAGAAAACTCACATTCACAACCAATGATTCTTCTTCCACTGCCAAAGCTCCGTCTTCCACTGCTGAAGTTTCTTCTTCCCAGCTTCGCCCTCTCCAACGAACGGAAGGAAATCTCCGTCTTTCTTCTCCGATCATCGAACACAAATCAACCATCGAACCCTAATTCCCAAATTTTGCTTCTGCCCTACTTTTCCATTCTGCAAATTTTTCGATTTCACATCCCTAATTTTGCCCTAAATCAACAACAATGGTTTTCTAAAATTTTTTACTTCACAAATTATTTAATTCGAATTTTTACCACCAAAACCACGTGCCTAACCATTGTTTCTGCCACGTATGCCCTGCACAGTGTCACCTCAACAGAAGCCAAACGGTGTTATGTAGTGTTTAACGGAAGGTACCAAAATAAACCCGTTTAAAAAGTTTGGGTACCAAATTGGACATTCCTAAAGTTCGGGTACCAATTGAACTTTCCGAAAAAGTTGGGTTACCAAATCGTATTTATACCTAAATTTTATGATCTCATATTAAAGACAATTTTTGAGATAGGGACTGCTACATTCTTTGAGGATATTGAGTTTGGGGGGAAGAATCAGATTAGGAAATTTGTTTTGGAGGAAGAACCGGTAATAATTCCAGAACCGATTCAAACAATTACTTTTGATGAAGTAAGTTCGAAACCTCCACAAAACATTGCTGATGAACCCCATACTCAAGATGATTTGGTTGTTCGTGAAGAACAAACTCAAGATCCTCAACAACCTATGCTTCATGAGCTAGCACTGTTGCGGAGATCCATGAGAGAAAGGAGAAGTGCCATTTCAGATGATTATGTTGTATTTCTCCAAGAAAATGAAGATCCTAACAATGGTGTGATGGAAGATGACCCAATCACCGTCCATCAAGCCATACAGGATCCTAATTCAGAAAAATGGATTGAAGCAA
>Ga0214542_1004020_pt1 | contig 29459 bp, 19 predicted proteins | sample CNSS1metaG_FD_160096 | JGI IMG/M metagenome (GOLD analysis project Ga0214542, IMG submission 160096) | Root nodule microbial communities from cowpea collected in UCLA plant growth center, Los Angeles, California, USA - CNSS1 | ecosystem: Host-associated > Plants > Roots > Nodule | place: USA...
AAACTCTCCTTAGTGACACTCTTAAAAATACATATGTTGGAAATATTTTAATATAATTTTAAAAATAAATAATTAAAATAAAAAAACTTATTATTACTCATGATTTTATAGACCTTTAATTTATGGATTAATGTTTTTAATGATTAACGGCTATATTCTTCTTATTATTTACTTATTTGTCTTCTTTTTCTACCTATAAATACCACCTAGGTGAATGGGAAAAAAGATAACAAAGGCAACAAACACTAGAGTTTTTCATAAAAGTGTTATTCTTTCTTCTCTATATTATCTTTAAGATAGTGGTGTTCATAAGGTTCGAAGATCTTTCGCTTCACTCGATCGATCTGACGGGTTGTTGTATATTGGGAGAGAAACACATATGATTTGAAACACATATGAATGTGTATTTGTTTAGCCTTGTGCAGTAGGGGCGTTTTGTTCCTAAAGATAGCACTATGCGTTCCTCAACCCAGGATACTTTTACTCCTTACCTTTTATATTTTATTTATTATTGTTATTATAATTGTTGATCTTTCATTAATATTCATTGTTTATATATATATATATATATATATATATATATATATATGTCTTAGTATTATTATTACTTTAATAATTATTATTATATCATTTATATTTTTATTATTATTAGTATTATTTGAGTAATCATTTTCTAACAACATATACATATCACTGATTGATGGGGTAGGATGCAGCTTTCAAGTTTTCATGGAAAGGGAAAGGAGGATCATGGTAGAATTATTGGTTGAATGAGATGTGTTCAATAAAGGTTAGTTTTTTTTTTTAAATTTAGTTTTAGGCGGTTCTTGGGAAGTTATTGTGGTGGATATGTGTGGATTACTAGAAAATATGATATTATCAATGACCAAAATGTATCATTAATCACAAAAATTCATTGGTAAAGTAAAATTATTGATGACTTACCAATAGTAAAAAATTTTGTCGATAAATTTTACCTTTGAATTGGTAATTATCCACTAGTAATTGTCGATGACCTAAATCCATCAGTAGTTATCCATTAGTAAATATTCCTTGATATTTAATGACATTTTTTTTAGCGATAAATATCTTGATTTTGTCTTCCTTTTCCTCTCCTTCTCATCCATTTCTTAATTTATTTTTCTTCTTCCTTATCATCCTTCCCCGTCATCGCATCTATCGTCTCTACCTCCTTTTCCTTTTTCTCCTATTCTCATTCTCCTCCCCCTCTTTTGTCCTTCTTCTTATGTTCATTTAATTTATAACAAATATTTTATGAGATTTAGTGGGAAAATTGACATCCATTTTACATATGGATTTAATGATAGAATTATAGAAAAATTTAAAAAAAAATTAATTACTAACAAATTTACTTCAGATTTTCAAAAAATTAAATATCGATGAATTTACTAACAAAATAAAAAAAAAATCATTAGCAACAAATTTTATCGCAACATAGTCAAGTCTAAAGTTAGAACTTTAGTGCTCATTTTACTATGAAAATATCTATTGGTAATAAATTTTTTTGAATTACTAACATATCTACTACGATAGACATTTTGTCAATAATTAAAATCCTAAAATCTGTGAATAAATGCTATTTTACTAATAGATTGTTTTATGTTAGTAAAATTTTGTTAGTAAAACGATTAGTCGTTAAAGTTGTGGTTGAAATAGTATTACATTAATCATCCAAAATTTATTGGTTGTTAAAATATGTTTAATGTGATAATTAGTCACAAAAAAATTTTAGTCGTTGAATGTAATGTTTTAGACACCATATTTGTGATCGAATTAAATATTATATTAACCACCAAAATTCATTGATTGCTAAAATATATTATATTTTTCTGTCCCCTTATTTGGGGCCCCTAAAAGAGGGTTTAATGAAGATTGTTCTAGGTTGACTTAGGAGCTAACAACCAAATTGACACCTTTATGCCCAGACAAATTAGGTTGTTTAGAATTATTTTCATATTTTTTTATCATATAATATGTATATTTTTAATTTTTATATTACTCTTTTCTATATTTTAAATTTTAGTTTATCGTTATTTAGCATAATTAAATTTGTAGTATTTATATGCATATTAGAAAATTATTTATAAACAAGTTAAAATATTGCATATAAGTACGTGTATATATATACACACACACATATATATATATATATATATATATATATATATATATATATATATATATATATATATAAATAAAAGTAGCTACAAAAATATATCGGTTATTATTTTTTTAGGTTAAATATATTTTTGGTCCCTTAACTTTTGGTGGAAATTAGAAATAGTCCCTTCTCAAAACTTTGAACTAATTTAGGTCTCAAAGATGGACTAATTCCAATTTTCATTAAAAGTTAAGGGACCAAAAACATATTTAACCTTATTTTTTTTGCCACTCATTTAACCGATTTAGTAGTCGAAAATTATTTTAATTAAAGTAAAAAATTTAAAAATTGGCGTCCAGATAATAATGGTTACTATATTATTATATCAATGGTCGAATTAACGACCAATTCTGTTTTAAATTTAATAACTTTTTTTGTGTTAATGATCAAAAAGAGGTAGCTAAATTTTTTTCTTTTGCAACCAAATTAGCCATCGAAATGTTGATGATTAAACTGGTTCGCCATAGCAGAAGGTAACCAATCTTTTTAGCGACAAATTAACGATTGAAATTTCAATAATTATTTAGCGACCAAATTTAAACTCGATTGCTAATTGGTTTGCCACTAGGGTTTTCATTACCACAAATTTTCAGTCACTAAAGGATTTGCGATTGATTTTTTGCCTTTTAGCTACTGAAATAAGTGGTCACTAAAATGTTTTTTTTTGTTGTTGTAGTGGTTGACATGGAAGACACATGTGCGAGAGTAACTTTCTTAGACATGTCACTTTCAAGCCCATAGAGATAATTTTCACAAGTCACTTTCAAGCACATAAATAGTTTTCACATGTCTCTTTCAAGTACATGTGATTACGGGTGGCAATGCGGGCCGGCCTGCCCCGTTTAGGCCCGCCCCGCATAAGGCTCGCATACTGTGGGCCGGCCCGCCCCGCCTCGCACATTTTGTGCAGGCCGCATACTCTGGCCCGCCCCGCATATACGTTGCCCCGCGGGCCAGCCCGTTTTTTTTTTATTTTTATTTTAATTTTAATTTTTTTTATGATAAAACTTTCAATGTTTAAAAATTAGGAAACTTTAAGAAGTTCACAAAATTAAGTAAAGACTTTGGGGAATTAGATGATAAATTGATAATTCAACATTTTCATCATATTCATACTATGACATACACAATGTATTCTTTAAATTTTAGCACATTAAAAATTACATAATACTTGTCTTTTCCAGTTATACAAGAATTTGAAACGTTAATGCAAGAGTCCATAAAAGAAGTAATTAATATACAAGTGCAAGTTTTTTTTTTTTTAATTTTATGCGGGCTTGCGGGCTGCGGCCGGGCCCGCGCGGGCCTGCGGGCTCACTATCCTGGCCCGCCCCGCGTTTTTTCTGCGGGCCAGGCCCTAATTTCCATCCCTACATGTGATGGTTGTAATGACTCAAGACTGACTCAATAGTAAAGCACGTAAAACATTCGCTTTAGGCCTCTGAAAAAATAAGGCCTCAAATTTGTTTTTAATACTAATGATCCTATATTAAATTAACTATAAAATTACGTTTAAGAAAAAAACCTCAAATATTTTTTTTAGCATTAATATATCTCTATTAAATTATTTATAGAATTATGTTTAAGATAAAAAAGGCCTAAAAAATTGATATTAATATACCTCTATTAAATTAATTATAAGTTTATATAAAAGAATAAAATTTAATTTAATTATTATTAGTGTCTATTAATTTTTATTGGTATTAAAAATGATATTTAATGAGTTGAAACATTAATTTTTCAATAAATTATAATTTTGTTTAGGAAAACGAGAATGATTAATTATCTTTATTCTCTTATTATTAAATTTGATTCTATTTTCTTATTTTATCTCTGTGAGACTTTAATTTTGATTTTATTTTCTTCTTCTATCTCTATGTGACTTCAATTATGATTCTATTTTATTGTTTTATTTCTATATGACTTCAATTTTGATTTTATTTTCTTCTTTTATCTATCTATGACTTCAATTTTGATTTTGATTTTTTTCTTTTTCTTTTATCTCTTTATGACTTCTCCTCTATTGATTTCATTACTTATCTCTCCTTATTTTATTTTGTTTTAGAGTCATTCTTTTGAGGGTTTTAACAAATTTCATTCCTTCAATATCATATTGTCTGTGTGTATTAGGGATGACAAAAATACCGTGCCTGCGGATATCTGCGGATAAAATGCACGGTGAATAGTTATTACCCGTGAATATTTATTATCTGCGAGTATTTATTATCCGCGGCAGATAGTTAATACCCGCTTATAAACAAATTGGGTGCGGGTATCATACTATCCGTACTCGCGGGTACCGGTTACCCGCAAAAAATTAAAATTAAAATTTCATTTATATTTTATTAAGTTAAATTTAATTAAAATTAAAATTAACAGTATATTTTATTATGTCAAATTTAATTATAATTAAAATTTAATTTAATTTATATTTTATTTTTATAATTTTATATTAAAAATTTATTAAATATATATTTTTTTTAAATATTTGCGGGTATCGCGTATCCACGGGTACCCGCGAGTTTTAAAAATATCCGCAGGTATTTTCTAAGCGGATACCCGGCGGGTAGCGGGCGGATTTGTTTTTGGCGGGTCGGGTTGCAGGTTGACACTATCCATGCTCGACCTGACCCGTTGCCATCCCTAGTGTGTACCAAGCTTTTTATTCTCATTTTTGGTTTGTATGTTTTCTCTTTCTATTTGTGTTGATGTTGTTTTTATTTTATTTATTGAATTTTTAATATGATTAAAAATGTGTTTCTCTTTCCTAGTTTTTTTTTTCGGATTAAGGTTTAGGGTTCTAGCTGAAAAGAACAATAATTTTTTTTTTAATTTGTTCTTATTAATGATTAATCTTAAAATAAATTTTGTAGGTTTATGAAAAAGTTGACACTTAAGAAAGAGAAAGAGACTTGAGACTTTAAAATACTACAAGTCTATTATCAAGTTTAGTGTCTTGATAACCAAAACTAGATTTTATTATTTTAATTCATTCTTTTTATATACTTATTTGTAGTAGTGTTTTATATATTATAACTTTTTTATTTCATATAAAAATATATAAAAAAGATCTACGAATAATAAATTTATAAAAATGAATAAGATAAATGAATTAGAAAATAGAAGTGGATGCTCTTTGAATGAAGATAATATCAATATAAATATAGGTGAAAGTAACAACACAAAAAGAGAAGTAGTTGGTGACGAGGATGAGTTTGATTTTCAAAACTCATGATAATGATTAAAAATATATAAAAGGATTAAACGAATTAGTCTTATTATCTATTAAAAAAAATGTTAAATGAAATTAATTTTGAAAATTTAATAAATACTTTTGCATAAAAAAAACTGGAAAAATAAATTTTAAATATAAGGTTTCATTCTTAAGTTTACGTTTGGTCTCTCAAACCCTTGAGTCGTCCCTGTAATCACTTCACATTCTGTTTGGACATCAAAGAGCAAATCCAAAAATATATGAAGAGTTTGTCTTCACCTTTCACTTTCAAGGTCGTGTGCTTGTCTTGCACAGATAATTTGAAGCCCACCTGAAAGTTGTAACCACTTCACATGTTTTTCTTAAATGAAGTCTTTCCATCTTTTAAGGATTATCCATGTGTTAAACAAGATTGAGAAATTAATTGTGTTATCATAGTATCAATGAGGCATAAGCATAATCACTTGCTTAATTAGACTTATATTTACACTAGATATCATCATTACTTTTGTATTCATATTTAGGATTCTTTTTTATATGTTCAAATTACTTGAAACTCTATTCTTAAAGCTATGGATAAAAATGTCATCTCTTTAATGATTTCACTTGAATGATTGAATGAAAATTGAATTTTTGATACAACTTTAAGGCTGTGTTCTTTTGAAGAGATAGATATGAAGGAGAGTGAGTGAATGAATTTAAGTGGATTTGAGTGGATCAATTTTTGTGTTTCTTTTAAATGAGTTAGAGGTGAAAGTGAGTGAATTTGAGGGGTAATTTGTGAAAGTTTACGAGTGATTTGAGTGATATGATATATTAAAATATTTTTTTATTAGATTAAAATATAAAATTACTGTTTTACCTTATAGTAAAATTTAATATATTATTATTATTATTATTATTTATTACTAATAATTAATAGTAATATTAATTATTATTGTTATTAATATTATTATTTATGATTATTATTATTAATAATAATATTATCATTTATTATTAATAATGATTATTGTTATTACTACTATTACTTATTATTATTGTCAACATCCCATTTCGTCCAGGTGAATAAATTTATTTTCAAAAAAAAAATTAAAATAAAAAAGGTGAAATAAGTTTTCTTCAAAGATTTTCAAACTTTTAGCAAAAAGAAAAAAAAAAGAGGAAAAAAAGAAAGAATGAAGAGCTCAATAGGTTATTAATTATCACACTCCTTTTTATGAGCCCAACAACTCAAATATTTCCTACCGTTTGGTCCTGATAGATAAATTAGTTATATGATTATAATAATTAGAAACGATATATCTTCAAATGGTAATACTCAATATTACTAATTGAGATTGATTTTGTGCTCTAACTTATTAATGGTTAGAATCAATATTTCCGATCTTGATTGATTTTGTGTTATGATTTGCTATGATTTGATTCCCATAATGTGCTGCTATCATGACCACCAGACCAATTTCTTCCTTATATCGTTCATTACAGGTAAGGCTGATATTGCATTGATATTACAAGATATGAGTATAAATACGCACTCTGACCGAAAAAAGAAAAAGATATTCTCTAGACTTCTCTAATTTTTTCCCATCACCACTCCCACACACACCTTTTTTATATCTCTTTCAAAAAAAATAAAATAAAAAATATTGAAGGAGGTAGAAAAAACAAGGAAAGAAAACATTCTCTACTTCTCTACTTCTCTCATTACCACCCACACCTCTAATCTTCATCTCTATTGGAAAAACAAAACAAAAAAATATTAGAAAAGGAAGAAAAAAAAAGAAAACAGAAAAGGTGAGGAGATATTGAAAATTTTGTAAGGTACATCACTCTCAATTCTTTCATCTCTTGATTTAGTTTTTTTTTCAATTTTCATTCTTTTTTTTAATCATACAAAATATTTTTTCCCCTTTCTTTAATGTCTGCTCGTCCGCTCGCGTCACATGACATCCAATTTAGACTTTTATTTTTTCTAAAAAATATATACAGATGATCTAAAAATAAAAATAGCTTTATTTGTTTACTCTTTTATATCTATTTGGTTGCTCACATCGCAATCCACATCAAGAACTACTTTAAAATAACTAAAAAAATATTAAAAATTTATAAATGATTTAAAAAATAAAAATAAAAGATTAGAAAAAAATAATTTATATCAAGTGTCTGTGTGGCTGCTTGCGTCGCGTGACACCAATTTTAAAATAATACTAAAATTTAAATAAAAAGGTTTTCAAAATTATAAAACAAATTAAATTATTTTTCAAATAATTTTCCAAATAGTTTTTTATAAAGAACTACGTAACCCTCATGATTTTTCATTGTAAATGGAGATATGTAGGAGTAAGGATTAATCATTGTCAGGCCTAAAAAATAAAAATAAAAAAAATTTGTTTCTTTTGTACATTCTTTTATATTATTTTTTGGGAAAAATAAATATTTTGAAAAACCACATAACTTTTGCATATTTAATTAAATGTATCATCTTAGGACGGGTGTTGTGGGGTGCTAATACCTTCCCCACGCATAACCGATTCCCGGATCTAAAATCTTGTTTTTTGTCGACCTTGCTATTTTTTTTATGGTTTTCCATAGTTTCCTATCATAACTATGGTGGCGACTCCACACTGTTTTTACAAATTTTAATGTTTGGTTTGTCGTCCCGTCGCGACTTTGGTTGCGACAATTATATATAATAATAATAACAATTAATAATTAGTTATTTTTTTTCATACAAAAAAAATTCTTTTTAGTCAAATTGGAGCCTTACATGCCTTTGCGGATAGAAATGATGACCAAATGTTGTATTTTAGGTGGACGAAAGAAAAATAAAAAATCACAATAGTAAAACCAAAAGTATAAGCACGCCCAACTTGAAATTTACGTTAACATAAAAACATGGATATTATTGTAAATTTGAATAAATCACCTTAAATTTCTTTGCCACATTTGGAACAGAAAGAAGTAAAAATTTCTTGATCCATTCCTTGCCTCACTCAGAAAATCATAGAAAAGTTTGTGAATAGTAAAATCCATAGAAAAGTGCAAGACCTAAGTGTCTTAAAGAGTATTTAACTCTTGTTTTGATTTTTATATTGGAAAATTTCTTTAAATGGCACATTCTTCATTTCAATTATCCTTTGTATGGTGGCATGTCCCCTCTTATCCATTTTTCTTTTCTTTTGCAACTTGTTTTGTGTTTCTTCTTTAAATCTTTGTGTGAATAATCCATTATCATGCTCCCACAAGCTTTCTAAACTCATCCATAGATTCTTAACTTCTCTAACACCTTTTGAGTTAATAAAAATCCAATCATTCCTAAGGACTATTGTTCCTGCAGAACAATAACATATTATCATGAGACAAAAATTTTGCCTTACTCAATCTTCGAACCTCTCATGCAAATACTTTGCGGTCTTGCTTGGTATGTCTTCATATCCAGTTATCGGATGTGACATTTTGGAAGTTACATGTAGAAAGGACTCTTACGATCAAGTAAGCGAGAGCTTTTAAAGTCAAATATCAATTTTCATTATTAATGAATCACGTACCTTTTTAATTGTTGGACTCCATTTGTATTTATAGAATATTAATCACAGATTACCTGGCTCATGGACTAGATCCTTATTGGGCTCACTGCGTCTTCTTTGGGCTTGTGTGGATCGGATCAGGGCCCAAGCACCAAACTTATGAAGTGATAGTTGTTATTTCCTAAGTTTAGAGTAGGCAGCCCCTACCCGTAACTTTAGCCGCCATGTATGTATTGTCTTCTTATATAGCTAATCAATGACTTGTATCAAACAGGATTAGAAGTTGGTGGCTAGGACCGAATACCTAGTTTTACCAGTCGTATCCGCCAAGTATAATACAATTATATTAGAAGAAGAAATGTCAAATGACATTTCATAATGGAATAAATGATCGTTTTTTTAAAAAATATATAATATGGAAGTCAAAAAAATATATATTTATATTATAGTCTTATAGAATGAGTGCAATGAGGTGAACAACTTATGTGTCATGTTATATGTCAAATATAAACAAATGTAGTCAAACTATAACAGAATAATGGATTTGTTCAAAATTTTTGTATTTTTTAGACTAATTTTAAATTATAGGTATAATTACTGATTTAGTACCCCAACTTTTTGGTTAAGTTCAATTTGGTACCCAAAATTAGGGTTTTTCTAATAGGGGGTCAAAATGGTTTTCCTTAGAGATGGAAAAATCATCCGCCCGAACTTTTGGTTTGTTCAATTTAGTACCCCAATTATGTAAAGAGATTCAATTTGGTTCTCTCCGTTAAGTTGGAGTTAACACTGTGTCCGTACAGGACACTTATCAAGCCATAAAATTTTTAATTTTTTTTAAAAAAAAATTAAAAATTACCACGTTTTAGTTTATCATCATGCCACGTGGCAGTTTACAATCATGACGCGTGACAGTGGTAATAGTTGTTTTCAATTTAGTCCTCTATTTAATTTTTTGGTTCAATTTAGTACCCCAATTTTTTAAAATGATCCAATTTCGTCCTTTTCAATTTAAGACCAAATTAGTAACTAAGTTTAATTATAACTTATATATACATGTTAAAATAATTGTTTTGAATTTATACATCAAATCATTACACCTAAATATTCAAATTATTTTATTTTTTACAAGTGTAAAAAATTTCATGTGTAAAAAATTACAAAGGTTAAAATGTAAAAAATAAAATAATTTAAGTATTTAGGTGAAATGATTTGATGTATATATTAGAAAAAATTATTGTAACATGTATATACAAGTTGGAATTAAGCTTATTTACTAATTTGGTCTGAAATTGGAGAGGTCGAAATTGGATCATTTTAAAAAATTGGGTACTAAATTGAACCAAAAATTTAAATAGAGCACTAAATTGAAAACAACTATTACCACTGCCACATGTCATGATTGTAAGCTATCACGTGGCACGATGATAAATTGACACGTGACAGTTTTTAATTTTTTTGATAATTTTTTTTTAAAAAATATTTAAAAAAAAAAATTAAAAATTCATTGGCTTGACATGTGTCCTGTACGGACACGGTGTTAACTCCAACTTAACGGAGATGACCAAATTGAATCTCCTTAGATCATTAGGGTACTAAATTGAACAAACCAAAAGTATGGGTACTAAATTGAACTTAACCAAAAAGTTGGGATACCAAATTAGTAATTATACCTAAATTTTACATCCTTTAAAAAGAAAATTGTTAAAGCAGATCTGTCTAATAGCTCAACCCAGAAAGGGATCTGAATTGATTAATGAGCCTTTCACTTGTTTAAGTTGAATCTTGAAGGAGTCTTTAAGTCTTATAACCCAATTAATCAATTTCGCAGTTTTGTGTTAATGGACTGTTTAAAGCAATCAAGAAAGTTTGTAAGAGAAGAGAAAGAAGCAAGACACAATAGTTTATACCGGTTCGATTCAAGATGAATCTACGTCCAGTCTTCTCCTAAGTAAACCCACTTAGGAAGATTCCACTAATACAAATAGGATCCAAGAATTACAAGAACACCTATATAATTCTAGAACCTAAAAACCCAAAGAACTTGATCTACCAATCAAGAACTCCCCCTAGGAGCAATGCATCCACACAATTGCACCTAGGCCTACACTTCACACAATGAAGCAACTGTAATCAGAGATACAATCAAAAGAAAAAAGAAACGAATACACCTATAGTTGTGTAGATTTGTCAATTTGCTCCTTGATTCAAGCTAGACCCATCAAGGTAGAATCAACCATCAATCTCCTTGAATCTTCACTTGAATGATCTTCCAAAATGCTCAAGAACTCTGTGACTCTCAGAGGGTTGTTTCTCAGAATGAATTTCAGTGATCTGTAAATTTTCTCCTTCTGAAACAAATTTCAGAACACAACTTTTATATTGAGTTTTCTGTTGTCATTAATGGATTATGAGTTTACCTAATCGATTATCGCGAGTGTGTTTCCAATGCCTTAGTGCAATACTCACAGTTAATCCATTAGTTAAACAACTAATCATTCATGTTTGCACAAGCAAAAATGTGATAGTTAATTACAACTTAATGCAGGCTTGATTTACATATGATAATTTCATACTAACAGCCTAATGCACAACCTAACTATAACAAGGCTAATTTAACCAGGTAGACATCATCAAAACCATCTTCATATAGGTTGAAGTAGCTCCCGCTTCCAACAATCTCCCCCTTTTTGATGATGTCCAAAATTTGTCCTGTGATACCATCAATAGTTGATTCCCTGCAACACATAAAGGAAACAACACTACTGCACAACACATCAAAGCAGCACAACTGCAAAAATGAACACACACACCTCCAAAAAAACTAAGGAACCTAAGGCCAAGGGACACAAAATGAAAGCCTAAAGGGTGGTTAAACAAAAGCTGGTGTGTGTGGGGAGTAGACTGAGTTATTCCTCGTTAGTGGCATCTTCAAACTGCTCGCTCTCACTTCCTTCGGCAGAGTCCGCAACAGCTTCGGGATTGGGAGGATCACGACCAGTATTGAGCAAAGCAAGTTGTTCTTGAACAGAGGTGAGTTGATGCTCAATGGAGTCCAGCTTAGACGCCCAAGTTTGATGATGATCAAGAAGCGTAGTGACCATGCGCAACATTTCCTGCTCATAGTGGGTTCTGGAGGCAGCAGAGGAAGGTTCAACATTGTCCATAGGGTTTGTATCTGGTTCATCCTTGAAGCACCAGATGTTTCCCCGAAATGCCAATCCCATGTGGTGAAGGGCATTTGCACCAATCAAACTGGTGTGATTCGGAGTGTAGGAAGCTTCACCAGAGAAATCAACCTTATAGTGTTCAAGGACTTTGCACAGAAACACAGCATAGGGCAGAGGATAGTTAGGGAGCTTGATAGCTTTTTGCATCGTATCAGAGACAACTTCAGACCAATCGATGAGAATATTGAATTTGAAAGCGTGGATGAGGAAGACTTGCAATAAGGAAGTTGTTGTGTGGAACCAGAATCCAAGCAATAAGGAAGGCAAGCACCCGTTCGTCCTTCTTCATCCCACCGGCGCGGAAGATGTTGTAATCGCGTTTGGCAGTGGGATCCCGCAAACAACCTTGGTAGATGTCTAGGCGATTTGCCCTAGGAAACCCTCGATGTGCCGGAATGCCTGCTATCCGGAAACCAGCAATGGAGGTCCAAATATCTGGGGTTAAGACAATGTTTACCCCTTTGACGCACGAAGTGAGAAGATCCTCTTCACATGTGAGGTTGGCGTAGAAAACCCTAACCAAATCTGGGTAGACATCACCCGTGAGTTGGATGAAAGCCTCTAAATGTTGGAAGGAAAGAAGCTCGGGAAAGGCAAAACCATGAGTGCGGAAGAAAGGAAGTTCGACGTGCTTGTGGTTGATGATTTTGCGGTTGCGAAAGGAACTGTTAAAGTTTTTCGGGGCTTCGGGGTCACTAATCCAACCATCAATGTCTAGATCTCGTTGCTTGGTTGCCATCCGCTTAATGCGCTTGCGAGAGGAGGAAGATGATGCCATGACGGATGGGTGATGGGTGCTAAGCAAAGAACGGAGCAATGGTGGAAAGGAAAAGGGGAAAACCTAGGGTTTTAGAGAGGTTTGGGAATACATGGGGCCTGGGTTCAAGAATTAAGAAAGGCATTAGGTGCAGAGTGGTACTAACCTAATGGATTAGTGGGAGCCTCTTTAGAAGTTAGGAAGCAACTAAGTGAGGAAAGGCCTAACAGGAGAGAGCACGATAATGGATTAAGGCCAGAGTTAGGCAAGCAACTACGCAGACTACACTCAAAATGCACACAAGCAGATGCAGAAACCAAAATGAACCAGGTATGGATAAATGTATGCTAATCATATATGCAGTATGCATGTGACTGGAAATGTAATATAACAGTGTACATAGGAAGAGCGTGACAGGCAAAACACACACAACAGAACAGAAAAAAATAAAACGAAATGACAGTTTGCTAAGTATGATCAATGAGAGCAAGTAATGTCCAAAATACCCAACTCATTTCTAAGAGTGTAAAACCTTTCTCTGGCAAGAGGTTTAGTAAAGATGTCTGCTAGTTGATTTTGTGTGTCAATGTACTCAACCTTGCATTCTCCCTTTGACACATGATCCCTAATAAAATGGTGTCGAATCTCAATGTGCTTGGTCTTAGAGTGTAGAATTGGATTTTTGGTGAGATTTATAGCACTGGTGTTGTCACATTTTAGAGGAATGTGATCAAGGTAGATGTCATAATTCTCAAGTTGATTTTTAATCCAGATAGACTAGGCACAATAGCTGCTAGCAGCTATATATTCTGCCTCAGTAGTGGAAAGAGCAACACAAGCTTGCTTTTTGAAGTGCCATGAGATTAGAGAGCAGCCTAAGAGATGGCAGGTTCCACTAGTGCTCTTCCTGTCAGTTTTACAGCCCCCAAAATCTAAATCAATATATCCTACCAGGGATATAGTAGAACCATGAGGATACCACAGTCCTAGGTTTCTAGTGCCTTTTAGGTATTTGAAAATACGTTTAACAACAGTGAGGTGGAACTCTTTGGGGCAGGACTGAAATCTGGCACATATACACACTGTGCGTAATATCTGGACGATTTGTAGTGAGATAGAGTAGTGATCCGATCATTCCTCGATATTTAGTCTGATCCACTGCAGAACCTGTTGCGTCAGTGTTTAGATAGCAGTTTATAGCCATAGGAGTTGACGATTCCTTGCAAGTGTCCATGTGGAACTTTTTTAACAGCTCAGTACAATACTTAGATAGATGAATGAAGAGTCCATGCTTTCCTTGTTTGATTTGGAGACCTAGAAAGAAGTGCAGCTCCCCTATCATGGACATTTCAAACTCATCTTGCATGTTTTTGGAGAATTCTTGGCATAGGAGAGTATTAGTTGAGCCAAAAATGATGTCATCCACATATATTTGAACAAACAGTAGATCATTTTTAGCTTTCTTGATGAAGAGTGTAGAGTCCACTTGCCCCCTTCGAAATCCACTTTGTATCAAGAATTCACTTAATCTTTCATACCATGAGCGAGGTGCTTGCTTAAGTCCATAGAGTGCCTTTTTTAGCTTATACACATGATCTGGAAACTCATAATCTGTGAAACTAGGGGGTTGTGCCACATAAACTTCTTCCTTGATAAAGCCATTTAGAAAGACACTCTTCACATCCATTTGGAAGAGCTTGGATTGTAGTAAGGATGAAATGGCAAGGAGAATCCGGATGGCCTCAAGTCGTGCTACAGGGGCATAGGTCTCATCATAATCAATCCCTTCTTCTTGACAGTACCCTTTGTCTACCAATCTAGCTTTATTCTTAATGATCATACCAGAATCATCCAGCTTGTTGTGAAAGACCCACTTGGTGCCTATGATTTGTTGAGTTTTAGTTCTTGGAACTAGATCCTAGACATCATTTCTCTTGAATTGATCCAACTCGTCATGCATTGCTAGGAACCAATGGTCATCCTTGAGAGCATCACTCACTGATTTTGGCTCAAGTTGAGAAACAAATGCTACATTCAGGCAGAATTGGCTCAGCTGGCTGTGGGTGGAAGCACTTTTAGAGATATCCCCTATGATGTTATCAAGAGACATATCTTTAGGCACAATCCAGTCAGTGGGCAGTTCTTCAACAGAGGATGAATTTTTAGCTGCTCCAAATGATGACTCTGCTGCTGTTACAAGTTCAGGTTGTGTCAAATCTGCACCTGTACCTTTTAATTTTGCAATATTTCTTGGATCAGAGGAGTTAGCTGGACTGTCAATAAACTCATCAAATGCGACATGAATGGATTCCTCTATAGTTAATGTTCATTTGTTATAGACTCGATAAGCTTTACTAGTCAAAGAATAACCTAGGAAGATGTCTTCATCAGCTTTAGGATCAAACTTGCCAAGATTGGATTTACCATTATTTAGTATGAAACACTTGCAACCAAAGGCTTTAAAGTAAAACACATTTGGTTTTCTACCTTTGAAGATTTCATATGGTGTGAGTTTCAAAACAGGTTTGATTAAGACCCTATTCAGCATGTGGTAGGCTATGCTTATAGCATCTACCCAAAAGTATTTTGGCAAAGAGTTGTCATTGAGCATTGTTCTTGCCAACTCTTCTAAAGATCGATTTTTTCTTTCTACAACACCATTTTGCTGTGGTGTTCTAGGAGCTGGGAAATTATGAGAAATGCCATGATGTTCATAAAACTTTTCAAAAGATTCATTTTGAAACTCACCCCCATGATCACTTCGAATAGACTTGATTTTCAAATCTTTCTCATTTTGAACAACTTTGGCAAATTTCCTAAAAACTTGGAAGGTTTCACTCTTAGATGAGATAAAGAATGTCCAGGTAAAACAGGAATAGTCATCAACAAATACAAGTGCATAATAATTTCCTCCTAAGCTTCTGGTCCTGGATGGCCCAAATAGATCCATATGTATCAGTTCTAATGGATTAGAGGTGAAAATATGTTGTTTTGACTTGAATGATGTCTTTACTTGTTTACCTTTTTGGCATACATCACACAACTTATCTATTTAAACTTTATGTCAGGCAAACCAGTGAATAAATGCTTTGACACGAGCTTATTTAGGTGACCCATATGTATGTGTGCAAGTCTTTTATGCCAAATCCAAGGTTCATCATTTTTAGCAAATAGACAAGCAATAGAATCAAAGGAAGTGTTTTCAAAGTCCACCATGTATATGTTCTGAATTCTTTTTCCAACAAACATCAGCTCATTTATGGATGCATGACAGATTAAACAGTGATTAGCTTCAAAGGTTACTTTTAGATTCTTATCACACAATTGGCTAATACTAAGCAAGTTGTGCTTAAGTCCATCAACTAGCAAAACATCCTCAATTTCCACAACTGATGAGGACCTTATCTTTCCAGTACCCATAATCTTACCTCTGTTATTGTCACCATATATGACATGTCCACTTACCTTGTGAGAGATTTTGCTGAATTTCTTGCTATCACCTGTCATGTGTCTTGAACAGCCGTTGTCCAGATACCACATTGACTGCTTAGCTTCAGCATGTTCCTGAAAAACATGTTATTTTGATGAAGCAGGTACCCAGGTAAACTTGGGTCCTCTTGTGTTAGACTGTTTTGCAACGCCTTTGGGTACCTATTTAAATTTGCCTTTAGGAACCCTACTGTTTTTAAAGTAGCAGGAATTAGAAAAATGGATAGGTTCAGAACAGTAGGTGCAAATAATAGAGGATGGTTTGCTGATGTTAAGGAAATTTCTACACGATAATTGATTAGAGTTGCCACTGTAACCAATTCCCTCTTTATTCAGCACACTTCTTTGAGATCCTAGTACCGCATCTAGGTTGGATCTTCCTAGGGTGAATTTTGAGAGAGTTTTCATCAAATACTCTATCTTTTCTAGCTGTCCTGGGCAGTGCTCACATCTGGACCTAGGATGCTTTTCAGATTTTTCTAATTTCTCCAAGCAAGTTATTAGATTCTCATTCTCCTCTTCTAACTGTTTTATCCTACCTTCAAGCCATTTAATCTCTCTTTTACGCTTGCTATTTGACTTTTGCAGTTTTGTAGCTTCCTTATGCAGTTCATTAAAGGCATCAAGCAGTTCATAGTAATTATTTTCCTCATGTTCAGATGTGAAACTACTCACACTGCTTTTGGATGACCCTGTTTTAGCCATCAGACACAGATTGTTTTCTTCTTCAGTGCTGTCATCAGATTCACTGGATGTGCTAGAATCATTTTCTTCCCAGGCAATGTATGCTTTCTTTTTCTTCATGTGTTTTTCTGCCTCATTTTTCTCTTCCAGTTTCTGCTTCATCTTCAGCACAGGGCAATCTGCCTTGATGTGTCCTGTCTTGCTATACTCATAATAGGTTTGAGTGTCAGATCTGGACTGCTTCTTATTTCCTGCATGACTGTTGTTAGTTTTATTCTTGTACTTGAAGAATTTTGAGAACTTTTTCACCATTAAGCTCAAGGCTTCACTGTCAGAGTTTCCATCATTGGAGTCATCTGCAAAATCTGTTTTCTTCAGTTTTGCTGCAGATTTTACAAAGCTCTAGTTCGTGTTCTCTCAGCTTTCCAAAGAGTGTAACTATGTTCATGCTAGTGAGATCTTTGGATTCTGAAATAGCAGTGACTTTGGGTTGCCATGTCCTGTTTAAGCTCTTCAAGATCTTGATATTGAGTTCTTCTTTGTCAAAAGTCTTGCCAAGGGCTAAGAGGTGATTTACTATATGTGTAAATCTCTTCTGTACATCACATATGCTTTTCTCAGTCTTCATTCTGAACATTTCATACTCTTGAATGAGAGTATTCTTCCTTGCTCTTTTAACCTCATCCGTGCCCTCATGGGTGACTTCCAAGACATCCCACATCTCTTTGGCTGATTCACACACAAAAACCCTGTAAAATTCATCCAATGTTAGTGCAGAAGATATAATATTTTTGGCTCTAATATCATAATGTGTCCTCTTATTCTCATCAGGGGTCCATTGTGAGAATTCTTTAGGAAAAGTTTCTTCATCCACTATTTTAATTGGTTTAAAAGGTCCATTCACCACAGCATCCCATACCCCTTTGTCTACTGATTCAAGAAAAATTTTCATTCTAATTTTCCAAACTGGATAGTTTTCACCAGCAAACAGAGGGGGCCTGTTAATGGATGCCCCTTTAACAAAGGTTTGAGATGTATTAGACATATCAGGATCTTTCTAATCGATTAGCGTGTGATTAACCAGCTCTGGTGCCAATTGTTAAAGCAGATCTGTCTAATAGCTCAACCCAGAAAGGGATCTGAATTGATTAATGAGTCTTTCACTTGTTTAAGTTGAATCTTGAAGGAGTCTTTAAGTCCTATAACCCAATTAATCAATTTCGCAATTCTGTGTTAATGGACTATTTAAAGCAATCAAGAAAGATTGTAAGAGAAGAGAAAGAAGCAAGACACAACAGTTTATACTGGTTCGATTCAAGATGAATCTACGTCCAGTCTTCTCCTAAGTAAACCCACTTAGGAGGATTCCACTAATACAAATAGGATCCAAGAATTACAAGAACACCTATATAATTCTAGAACCTAAAAACCCAAAGAACTTGATCTACCAATCAAGAACTCCCCCTAGGAGCAATGTATCCACGCAATTGCACCTAGGCCTACACTTCACACAATGAAGCAATTGTAATCAGAGATACAATCAAAAGAAACAAGAAACGAATACACCTATAGTTGTGCAAATTTGTCAATTTGCTCCTTGATTCAAGCTAGACCCATCAAGGTAGAATCAACCATCAATCTCATTGAATCTTCACTTGAATGATCTTCCAAAATGCTCAAGAACTATGTGACTCTCAGAGGGCTGTTTCTCATAATGAATTTCAGTGATATGTAAATTTTCTCCTTCTGAAACAGATTTCAGAAAACAACTTTTATACTGAGTTCTCTGTTGTCATTAATGGATTAGGAGTTTACCTAATCGATTATCGTGAGTGTGTTTCCAATGCCTTAGTGCAGTACTCACAGTTAATCCATTAGTTAAACAGCTAATCATTCATGTTTGCACAAGCAAGAGTGTGATGGTTAATTACAACTTAATGCAGTCTTAATTACAACTTAATGCAGTCTTAATTACAACTTAATGCAAGCTTGATTTACATCTGATAATTTCATACTAACAGCCTAATGCACAACATAACTATAACAAGGCTAATTTAACCAGGTAGAAATCATCAAAACCATCTTCATATAGGTTGAAGTAGCTCCCCCTTCCAACGATAAGTGTGAATGACGCACATTTAAAAACTAATTTAACCTTTTTTTCCTTTCTAATTTTCTCATTACATGTTTGTTCAAAATCACAAAAAGGATATACATATAATTACAAATCATCACATATACATAAATTGGTTCCCCATGTTTTTAGCAAAATAATATAACAAAAACGATATTCACACACAACATGTTATGGAAAGGTTATATTTCCAACTTCGAGTTTTCAATAAATTAAAAACATTGCATGTATCAACCGTGTCTTTCATTCCATTCCATAGAAGTTTAGATTCATCAATCTTAACGTAAAATCATTACATCTCAGCTTCGATTCTAGACTCGTGCAATTGTCATTCTTGCGTGCCACAATCAAAATGTGAACAAAGCAATGCATAGTAGTGTACAATACTAGTGAACCTAAGCCTTCTACAACAAGATTCAAGACCAACACATGCAGATATTCAAATTATGCAGAGATTGTTGCAGAGAAACCCATGCTTTTTGATCCTGATGAACTGAAATTCGCTCTGAACAAACCCATTTAGTATGGTTTAAGACGAGTTTAATGAAGTTATATTCGATCTAAACACACTCTGCCACATTAAGTTCATCCTCGTGGAACTACATTCACCATTGTTCTCAATCATGCAAATTAAATGTTGAATAATCCATGTACCGGTGAACATAATCACATGGTCAAATTATGCAGATTGGCAAAACAGTGTCACATTCTTGCTTTCTTGTAGGTACCTCATGCATAAGGCATTGGCTAAAGGTGATTTTTTTTTTTGAATATTGCAATATTAATTAATTAATATCATACATTCCATCAAATAATAAATTAGCAAAATAAAAAAGCTGAAGCATCTTTGCAACGAGGAGTAGATTAGCAGGGTGGTGGTGTCCGCATCTGAAAGAATACGGAGGAGATCACTGGGTGGGGTCCACATGACGGGAATCTGCAGAACAAGTAACAGAATGAGACCCCTTTTGGTCATTTGCCACACTCACACCATTCCATATATGGCATCTGCTCAGTACACTTGAAAAAGCCTTCATAATCTGTGTAACCTCAAAAACCACCAAGAGAATTACACGTCCCTCACACAACCACTCTTACAGAAAAAAACTTCCTATCACTTTTATCAAGTTTTGTTCAACTTTGGAGGATTAAAAATCAGTAATTTATCGACCCTTTTGTTTTCTTTATAGAGGCAAAGATCAATCACTGTGTGGTCCAAACATGTACGAAGAAAACAGTTGCTTTGATCCCAATGGGGTGGTGGCAGAAGAGTGTTTTTCCCAGATGGTTTCAAAATCAGAGGCAGTTATGTCTGGGAGTAGCATACAGCACCACAACACCTTTGGGATGGAAAACTTGGCCTACACATATTCCAGTGGAGAAGATGCTTCTGCTGTGGCTATGGAAATCATTGCACACCCTCAACAAAACTCATACTCCCAGTTTGTGCAAGTGGTGAACAACCATGGTTCATGTGAGGACCTTTATTCTTTCCCCACACTAGAGAGGGCTCACCATGATCATCAATTTCCTTACTCCACACCAACACCAGATCTTCTCAACCTTCTCCACATGCCAATGACCTTTGAAAACCAAAGCAGCAATCTTCCAAAACCCTCTGGCCCCTTGGGAACAGCAGACAGCACAAACGTTTCCTCTGTTTCATATGACCCTTTCCTGCATCTCAACCTGCAAGCACCTCCCCCACCTCTCAGAAATGATTTTGCCTTTGGTGCAGGGGGTGCCATAGAAGGTAGTGGAATTGCATACCAAGATTTTGGAAATGGGGTGGTGGAGTTCACTCAAGATGTGGGGAAAAAGAGAGGGGGGAAAAGGATCAAACAGTTTACCAGCACTACTACTGAGAGACAAAGGAGAGTGGATTTGAGTAGTAAATTTGATGCTTTGAAAGAACTCATCCCAAACCCCTCCAAGGTAACATTTTTGAGTAAATTATTACACTGTTGAGATTCTGTCAAATTATAGACATTTTTTTGTCTGGTTTTTCTATTTCACAGTAACTCTTCAATTGTTTGAAAACGTGTCTTTTTTCTAAGAATGGTTAAAAAAATGTAAACTTTGAAAAAAAAAATATATGATTTTTAATTGAACCCACCAGCATTAATTAAAGCTAATGTGTTTGAATGTAAAGAAAGTAGAACTGAGTGAATGATTTTGTTTTTGGAAACCGAACCAAAGAGTGATAGAGCATCTGTGGTGGGAGATGCTATTAACTATATCAGAGAGCTTAAGAGAACAGTGGACGAGCTGAAACTATTGGTGGAGAAGAAAAGGCAAGAGAAACAAAGGGTGGTAGTGATGATGAGGCACAAGGTTGAAACTGAAGGGCAAGATGGTTCCAATCTGGACCCAGATGATGGTTCCTACAATGAAAGCTTAAGAAGTTCTTGGATACAACGGAAATCCAAAGACACAGAGGTTGATGTGCGCATTGTTGACAACGAGGTAACAATCAAGCTTGTTCAAAGGAAGAAGATGGATTGCTTGGTGCATGTCTCACAGGTTCTTGATCAGCTCAACCTCGATCTCCAACATGTTGCTGGTGGCCACATTGGCGATTTCTGCAGCTATCTGTTCAATACCAAGGTTTTGTGTGGAATGAATATTAACTATTACATGCATGTGTGTGTTTTTGTGTTAAAAATAGTATATATGATTGTTTTTGTGGTGGTGCAGATGTGTGACGGTTCTTGTGTTTATGCAAGTGCCATAGCCAACAAGCTCATTCAGGTCATGGATACTAGTTTGGCAGCAGTGTCACTCAATTCATGATCATTGTCATAGTTCAGGACGAATTATGAGTGTTCTGTTTCTTAACTGATAACAAGTTGCTCTTTTGTTTAATTGTTCTTTTTTGCCGTCTATGTTTAGTATATATTTGACCCATCCCAAACCATAGTCATATAAGTGGAATTAAAACTCTATTGTTTGAATGATGTTATATTCCTATGTTAACTATATTAAAAAAAATAATAGAAGTATTTTTTAGATCAAATATGTGTAGTGTTCTTTTTTCTATTTTACTGGAAGAGAAGAAAAAAATGTTCAAAATCTATTGTTTTATGCTGGGATTTTTAAAATAGGTGTAAGTATGTTTTGGTTTAAAATTTTTGGAATGAATCCATAATTGAATTAAAAATTTATTTTAATTTGAAAAAAAAACTATAATCATGTTAAATAAATTAAAAATAATTTTAAAAGAATAATGTTTTCCCTCGAATTATTTTTTTAGGAATTGCAATATCTTTTTGATTTGAAATATTATAATCGTATTCTTTTAAAATTTGATGACAATAATTTATAACTTTTTATGTTAACAACTTTAATATGATTTTTACTTGAATTCATACAATAACAATCATATATTTATCATGTTTTTAAGAATTATTATACATTTTTTAATATGCATATATTACCTATTGTATTATATTATTTTCAAAATAAATGTATCGGTGTATCGAATATGTATCGTATTCGATACACCTATCTAAAGGTGACAAAACGGGTCAGTCCAACCCGCCATTAACCCACTAAAAATTGGTCGAACCAGGCTAGCTCGTGACTTAAAAACGGGTTGAATCGTGAAACCCGTCCTGCAACAGAGCGGGTTGGCAGTCTGGCTCACCAGTTTTGGTTTTGATTTTAGTTAACAAACCCTACCACCCAATCAAATGAGCAGCACATGCCTTTTTTTGTCTAATAATAGGATGCGAGTTGGCCTGACCGTATTGGCGAGTTTGCGAGTTTCACTGGGCGGGCTAGTCCAAGTTGGCAAGTTGATATGGTTGACTTGGCCTGCTTTTTTTTGTTGAGATGACAGGCTAGTCTAGACCTAACTTACTTTGTCATCCTTACACGTATTACGTATTGAATACGTGTTGTATGATATTTGATACACGTATATATGTCGTAATCGATACACATGTCGTATCCGATACATGTATTTTATTCGTGCATCATAAATTATTACTTGAGATTAATTGATTTCACTTTAAATTTGAACTGAATTTTAATTTAAAAATCTTTATATATATATATATATATATATATATATATATATATATATATATATATATATATATATATATATAATCGATAAACATGGATATCATTCTTAATTTAAACTATTTTATATTCATAACTCTTTACTTTTAAAGTTTTCATCTATTTAATTTTATGGTTAAATATGTTTTTATTCTTAAATTTCACTTAAATTTTAGTGAAAATTGAAATTAGTCATTTTTTGAAATTTTGACTCAATTTAGTTTCTCAACTTTAGAAATATATATATATATATTTAGTTTTTTTAAACAATTTTTATTAAGTTTATTTAACATTTCAAATACAGTTCTTGATACTTACTTGGCTAACATTGAAGCATAAATGTATCAAACAATCTAAACAACTCAAATGTTATGATGAAACATGTTTAAAACGTCAAATAAACTTGATAAAATTTGATTAAAATAACTAAATTTATACATGTCTAAGGTTAGGGACTAAACTGAATCAAAGTTTTGAAAATGAACTAATTCTAATTTTCACCTTAAGAGACTATAACCATATATTTAACCCGAAATTTTAATCTTAAATAATAAAATATTATATTATATATTTTTTAAATAGTGATTATTTAAATGTTTACACATTTATTCTGTGTACGGTAAACTTGTTTTTTTCTATTTAATTAGGAAAGTTAACAAAAGAATTCTCCAAACTTTAGAATAAATCATTTCATGAAAGATGAAATTAGGTTGGGAAGCATATTTGTATACAATGTTTTAAAGCGCAATGAACAATATAAAACGCAAAACTCTAAATAATTAAAATAAAAATAAAAAAAGCTTGTGAAGTTAGACGTTTAAGCAATAATCTCTTACATAATATTTAATATTATTCTTTGAGTGACCAACTCATTGTCTAACAAATTAGACCACAAACAATATTCATTTGAATCTAAAGTTATAACTTTCGCTTCAGAACATTTTAGGAAAACATGTAAAACATTCATCAACAAATTCAGTATGAATTTTCTATTCTACCCTACACAAGTTGCAAAAATAACTACATAGATTACAACCTAATGATTATTAGCCTTTCAAATAATGAATGCTCCATCACAATTTAACACCCATTTTTCACTTTGATCAGCTTCAACTTCTTATCACATGTTACACACCACATCTATTACTATTATACTACTACATGGATGTAATAATAAACTTTCCTGAAATCATATTAAACGTACCATCTCGCAATAAAAATATTTTAACTCACCAGACGACCTTCCACTAGATGAGCATATATCGCACTCCATCCATCAGTGTTCCTCCAAAAGTTAACAGATAGGTACTAATAAATGTACCTGTACTAAGAGGTACAATTAATTACTTGGACAAATCTTTGAACAACCTTTTTTTAAGAAATCTCTATATGTAACAATGTTTTTCATTTAATGAGAATAATATTTAAACATTAGATAAATTCAAAGGAACACATTCAAATTTCTTCATCTGAGAAAATAACTTGATGAATACTTCAAAAGAAAATTAGATTGATAAATACCTACGAATGTTACATATATGTATCATTTCTTGAAAGCAAATAGATTATATATGAACATGAGACCAAAATTGTGAAAAATGAAAGACCAAATCTGCCATTAAAACCTTATAGAGATCAAATGTGTATATTTGTGAAAGTATTGAGACAAAGTGCGTTTGGGTCAACTTTTTTCTTTGTAAAATTCAGCTAAAGCCATATATAGTTGAAAACACATGCAATAACCTATCTGGAAACCTTCCTCATTTTCTTCCATTCCTCATTTTCCTCCATTGATTCAACAGAAGTTGTACTCCTTCTTTCAGAGTTGCTCTCCTTCCCTCTTTATAGTTCCATACTACTGTGGTTACGTATCGCCCACTAGGATTATATTCATTTATCTCTGACAATGCCTGTACCACTGCTTTATATGCCCCTTCACCCCACTCCTTTTTCAAATTTTTCAGCTTTTCATCGTCATCTTCAATAATTTCCTGAAATGAAAAATGTATAAGTTGGATTATAAAGTGCAAGTGTTCGTCCAATAAATCAAAGAATATTTATCAAGAAAAAATCACCATCCCCACCAAAACCCAACTTCCAAACACACGCTGAAGTTAATAATAATAGGCTAAATAATTTAAGATTCAGAAAGACAAATTAGTCTAATCTAGAGTATGAAGACCATCAAAATATTTATAGGCTCGTAAATAAATAATAGAGTGAACCAAGTTTGATCAGGTGTGACATGCAATGAAGCACGTCGACTCCAAGATAATTTCAGGAGATCTATATGTTTAACAGGCACCTTTTCTTTCCCTTCAACCATAATAACTTTGAATGGATGCCAATCTGGGTTCGTTAGATGCTCTTCCCACAATGAGCACAGTTCTAAAACTCTCTCTTCAACTTCCTTCCTATTATATCTTTTCTTAATTGCTTCAAAGAATGGCGTAGTGTCAAGTTCTCCCATTCTCTTCAAACGGATGTTTCCAAGAGATGATAGTTGTTTAACACCCTGCCAGCGAGACAAAATATTGTTATTAAATCTTGAGAAGCAATACCAAGAAAGCTCAAGAATTGCAAAACATTTTCACAAAAAACACCCACAATAAAAGTAATGAAACACATAAGCAGAGAATATCCACATAATGGCAGTTACGTTTCGTCTGCATAATTAGATGAAGTAATGAATGGGAAAAGCATTAAAGTATTTATGAGTCTATTTGATGAAATAAAATGATAAGATTTTAATTTTACTCAAATCACTCAGTTACCTTGCCATGAACCATAAAAGCTAACACCACGGTTAAACAGATAGAAAAAAGTGGAATGCTCTACAAAAATATAAATTTGGTGTGTATAAGAACACATGTATTTCAATTAATACGACACCTTAGACAGACAAGTAATTAATTCATAAAAACACCCCCAGCCCTAAGCCAACTGAATTAATAATGATACTGGAATGGACCGCATTGAGATGCTACATCAAATTTGTCTGAAGAATCAGTAGAAAGATATATTTGAAAAAACATCTTACATTAACCAGTGCTTGTCGGGCTTCCTGCAGCTCATCATTACTCACACGCTCTTTAATAATTAGTGCTTGATTCAACTCATCTAAATCTTCAAGTGACTGTTCCTTGTCTCTTAAATCCTTTTGTAAAGAATCTACCTTCTTCAGAACCTCTGCACCATCATCATCATTTTCCATGTACTTCAACACATTTAATGAGCCCTTTAATCGCTGAATCTCCAACTCCAGTTCTTGTTTCTTATCAAGTTGCTTTTGAAGGTGAAGGATTTTAGCATGGAGCTGTTCTTTTTGTCTCTGAATAAATAGGTATTTAAATAGCATTAATACTATCCCATGGTGCTGACACACTCATATATGTTAAGTTATTAACAAAGTTTATAGGTAACACACCCTCTGATCTTCTGCCAATTTCATAACATTTTCATCTGCTTTTTTGTGCTCCAGAGTAGCCATATGAAGAGAGCTATTTTTCATGGCATTCTGCAAGTCCAACAATAAATGCCGGCAGTGTTAAACAAAGTCTTCCACAAGTTCAATATTATTTTAGATGATTTCAAAAGCACAGAAAAAACACAGGTTATGTAAAAAAAAATTGATTTAGACAGTCCTTGAGGAAAATCATTAATGGGAAATAAACAAAATTAATGGAAAAACAGAAAACCCATTCCATGAATATCTATGGCGTACAACTCTAGATTGATCACTCTTATCCTCTGTCGCTTCCTTACATATCATCTCAATAATTCATGGCCTTGGTACATGACCACTGAATGGATCTCATAATTTTAGTTATTACAAATACTTCGCAATTACCGCTAGATATCAGGATCATCAAATCTACAGTGTAATGTCATGTGTTTGTGACTTAAGAAGGCACACGATCACATCCTAGATCAAAATTGCGGACACACAAATTACGAATTGCCATCAAGGATTGAATCATTAAATAGTATACTTTAAAATTAAACACACCAGCAATCCAGACATTAGCATGTTTTGGATTCAGGGCCTTCATCAGCATGAATCACATATAGAAAACAGATTCCTTATGTTCCCAGTGTTGTCAGAATTCATTATCCACAAATTCATTTGAAAACAATTTTGCAACCTATCAATTTTCAATCACTAAAACCCAATAAGTAAAATCTGATAAATTATTGACCATGGTAACTACGTCCTCCTTGAAAGCTCTGAAAAATCTAAACATCAACCAGAAAAACCAATCTACCAAAAACAAATAATATTATTTCTTCAATCTTAATTTCACATGAATTTCAATCATAGTATAATATAAGAGATGTAGCAAAATAAGAAATAAATAAAAAAAACTATACCTCCCTGATTTCTTCTTCCAGCCTTCTTCTTTCACTTTCATTATCTGCCTCACGGTTTTCTAATTCGATTTTCCGCTGCTCAAGCTCATTTCTCTGAGATTCTAGTTGCAATTTAAGCTTTTCATGATCGATTGAAATCTTTTTGAGAATATCCATTGCACTTGACTGTATTTTCTTTGTCGCTTAAGACAAGGAATCATAGCATAAAACAGTGGTGTCAGCACAGATCAGCAGCATTTTAAATAATAATCAAATGTTAAAATATAAAATTGTATTCCAGCACAATAATATTAAGAAATTAATATATCAATGGTAAATATTATGGTGCCAACCACTACAATGGTTCAAGTAGTATATGCGTATTAGGTCCTAAGGCTCAAAAAAAATATATACCAGCATTATAATCTTGAACGAGTTTATCTTTTTCCATCATCACCAAGTCTATTTTGTGTGTCGTCTCATTGCATCTCACTTCGATCTCTTTTAAGTGCTGGTTCTTGACCTGAATAATATTAGTCAAATTAGAGACAAGTTTATCCTGCCTTCGAGTTTCTTCTTCTATAAGCTCAGATATGGTTTTGACATCACCCATCGTTTGCATATGTTCTCCATAAATATTGTTCATTTTGTAGTCATCTGCTCGAGCAACCCATGCATAAAGGCCACACTTCGGCTCAGAATTAGCAAACCAATCCCGTTTGCCATGATGATCTAATTCATATGCCCTTTCAAATGCCAAAGCATTTTGTAAGCCTTGCCAGTCTTTACAAAATTCCACAAGGGCAGTTCCCGAGTGACCCCGGTGATTCCATAGACCATTGACTCGAACGGGATTGAAACCCCTGCTTCTGTACTCATCCCTCAACCTGGAACCACTTTCCCCAGTACATCGTCCATCTACTGTCCGCCTAGTTGGAATGTTAACAACAATTCCAATCCAAGGCCACACAAATTGCTCATCAGAATAAACAGAAGGATCACTTTCATCTGTCGGTTTTGAATCTTTTGCTGGAACATCAACATCCATGAGATCCTTTTCCAAATACTTCACTAAAGCCAAATGATTAGCCTTGTCTCTTGCTTTTCTCTTCTTTGAACTGCTCTGACCCACTCCAGAAGCATGTTGAAGGAGCTCCTTGTACACATAATCCTGTTTCCTCTTTCTAGGACAGTACGGACATACGAAAGTCCCATTCCCATTCCAGGTTTTCACATTCTGTACTCCATTCTTCAGTTCTTCGTAACTCTTATCTTCATACTCACTAATTTCAGATTCACTAATATCAGTATCCTCATCAGAACTGCTGTGAGACATTACAGTTCCGTTCCTCACCTGAAAAACAAATACAAATCCAGTGAATGCCGTTCATTCGCTCCGCAGACAGATTATTAAATATCACATTCAGATCTGGGACAAACACTAAACTCTAACAGAACTTTTATCACAATACATCATACTTCATGCAATCAAATCCTCCATTACTTGACAAATAAGATATTAGAAGATTCTCTGAAATATGAAACTGAAAACTTAACACTGTATAAGAGATAAATCTGAACAAACACAAACGCAACAGCTGAAAACTATCAAGTAAAAAAATAAATACAAGAAAAAAAAAAAAGATGCAAAAAGTATTATAGCAAACCAAACCACTAAGATTAACAAGCTGTAATAACTTTACCACACACAAAAAAAAAAAAAAAAAAAAAGAGAAAAAAAAAATAAAAAAAAAAAAAAAGAAAAAAAAAAAAAAAAAAAAAAAAAAAAAAAAAAAAAAAAAAAAAAAAAACAAAAAAAATTACGAT
>Ga0214542_1004022_pt1 | contig 29446 bp, 14 predicted proteins | sample CNSS1metaG_FD_160096 | JGI IMG/M metagenome (GOLD analysis project Ga0214542, IMG submission 160096) | Root nodule microbial communities from cowpea collected in UCLA plant growth center, Los Angeles, California, USA - CNSS1 | ecosystem: Host-associated > Plants > Roots > Nodule | place: USA...
TTTTTTTATATAAAAAAAAAAAATTATATATATATATATATATATATATATATATATATATATTTAATTATTAATAAATATAATAGTGTTATTTGTAGTTTTTTTGCAAATATTATTATACTTGTAAGATACTTAAGTAAAAAATAGTTAGATAAATAGATATTTCATTACTTAATATATAATTATTAATAAAATATTAATATTATATTGGAATTTCGTATTTAATTTAATTATTGTAAATAATATTATCTAATTGTAATTTTATTTTTAATATATATTTTTAATTAAAATGTATGTATTTCATAAAATAAAGTAAGATTTTTTTAAGAATCAAATTTTTATCTAAATTTTTCATTAAGGACAATTTTTATAATATTATCTTTTTCATGAAATAGTTATTAAATACATGCCAACAAGAAGCTGAGAAAAGCTTACAATAAATGCATTGCAAAAAATATGTTAATATCTCCTAATAAATAATTAAATATGCATGTAATCTATTGTACTTAATATGAATAATCAATTTTTAATATAGAAAATTAAGATTAAAAACTACTCAATATATATATCTCTTTTTTTATATATATATATATATATATATATATATATATATATATATATTCATAAATTAATTTAATAATTATATGATTAAATATACATTATGTAAATTTGTTAGTTATATGTACAACATAACATACGACTTTAAGTATGCTATAAGATTTTTTTATTTTTTTTTAATTATACAAAATATAGTCATTGCATAAGCACAACAAACAATACTACGTTATTCACATATATTTATTTTATCAAAATAATAAAAACAATAGCAATGTAAAATAGTAGCTCAAACTCAGCATTGAGCCATAAGAACAGGATTCAACACATTTTGAGACTCCAAGTATTAAATCCGAAATAGTTAACTTGATAAGATGGATATGGAAAAGTCAAGATGAACTATAATTTGCAAGAAAGGAATATAAAAAAATTGAGAAATTAAAAATAGAAATGATAAAAAATAAAAAATGGGATTTGATTGTACGAAACTTTGATAAATTTTGATTTTTAAACTTTAAAATTGAATGAATATAATCTTTTTAACACAACTACATTAATTTTTTATTTTTGACACATTCTCATTTGCGTTTGACATGTCAGAAAAATTTAACATAATTTGGTTAAAAGTACTACGTTCATTTATTTGCAGAGTTTAAGAACCAAAATATGTCAAAGTTTTGGACAAGGACAAATAGACATGTCAAAGTGACGGGTTGGCTCACCACGAGCCGGGTTCAAAATGAGTGAACCCAACCCGGCTCACTTTCTGGTGAGCCAAAAATTTTATAACCCGGCTCAATCCATCACGGGTTGGTGGGTAAGTGGGTTGGCTCACCAACCCACCTAAAAATTTTTTTTTTAGTATTCAAATATTTAAATAAATTTTTAAGTAACCCATGAGATGACAATCATAGTAAAATCAATAACCAATGTTTTGATCATGCTCACCACCAATATATGAAGAATTATTTTCAAGAAAGTATCCATTAGTCTAAGAAAGCATGGCTAATATTACAAATTTTCTGTCATGTTATTCAACAAAATATAAATAAAAAAACTATACATTTTTTTCATGTTAATTTAGAAAAAAATGTTTATAGGACGGTTAATTGAGTAATTTACCATAAAGATTATAGTTAAAGATTAAAGTATCAACATATATATAACTTAACAATCAAATTAATTAAACATTCAAACTATTCAAATATAATTAAGCAACATTTTAACATTTAAAAATATGAAATTGTGAACAAATATAATAGGAGTAGTAAATAATTATTAAAAAAAAAATTAAAAATTAAAAGAAAATTTTTAAAAAAATAAAAAAAAATTGTAAAAAAAGTTGGTGGGTTAAGTGGGTCAACCCACCTTCAACCCGGTTCGAACCCGTTTAACCCGTGGGTTAAGTGAGCCGGGTTGAATTCAACCCACTTTTGAAAAAGTTGAATTTTTGTCAACCCAATCCGGCTCGAACCCGTGGTGAGCCAGGTTGGCTCGCAGGTTGAAACCCATTTTGACATCTTTAAGGACAAATCTCAATTTTATGTCAAAGTTCAAAGACTAAAAATATACGCAACTCTTAAAATTATTTTGATAATTATATTTTGAGCACTAAAAGGACAGTGGCATTACCAATGATGACTTTAATTAAAATTAAAATCAAATATACTTCTCTAATAAACACTAAGGAGCGACCGAAAAGTTTAGGAGGTTTAAAACAAACTTATAAAATAAGGCTTTTTATTTATTTTTTTCGAGCATTTTTTGATGTGATAATATTTATTAAATTGTCATAATTAATTTTATTTAACATTTATTTTTTGAATAGATCATAAGGTTAATCCCTTTAATTTCTTGAGACATTGATAATATTTTTATTATCTTTATATCCTAGAAACTTCTTTTTGTTATAACAACTGACACTGAAATTGTTAACATTATTCTATAAGCTATATATGCATTTGGAAAAGAATCTATTCCTTTTATATAATTAAGAATATCAATTGGTTTATCATTTTTTCAAACCTATAATTGTCCTTAAGATATTTAATTTTGAAAATAAATCAAGTTCTTCAATATCCAACAAATTATCATGTTTTAAAGATTTTTCAAGATTTAAGCTTTTTCTTTCAAAGATGTACCATCCGGTGACTTTAATTTTTTGACACTAACTAAAATCCACAATTATCTTCATATATTTTAAATTGTTCAAATCTACTTTGAAATGTGATAGTTACTTTATCTACAATATACAAAAAGTAATCAATTCTAAATGATTTTTGATGAGATTTTACAATTTTATTCTTAACATTTTTATCAAATTGTTTATTTTTGCGTCTAATATGTTTTTCATGAAGCTTATGTTCTATATTTATTTCAAAAGTAATTTCCATGGTATAAATCAATGCATTTTAAAATCCATTTTCTATGTACTTTTCAAAGAATGGAAGAAAATATTTTAATTGTTCAATAGCTTCATCAATATAAAACGAATGAAATAAAACAATAAAACCTGATTTTGGATGTCAATAAAGAAAACTCTCAAGTCTCTTTCTCCTTCTCAAATATCAATTTTTCACAAACCTGCAAAATTAATTTCAAGATTAATCATTAATGAAAATAATAAAAAAAGTTATTGTTCTTTTCAACTCGACAAAAAGTCTTTTTTCCCTAAACTTGAGTTATCTTTGAACAAATAATCCAACTTTGAATTATGTTTCAATTAATCTATTATCCACAAAAAGACTAAGCCCTAATCTAATTAATAGTTTTGGAAAAAAAAATTAGTTTCTCATCAAAATATATGCAAAAAAAACTCTTGAAACTCATAAATTGAAAAGTACCAAAAAATAAAATTGAACAAAAGAAATGCATTTCGAATTCTTAATACAAATTCAAAATAGAATAAAATCAACAGCAACACAAATAGAAAGAAAAAACATACTAATTAAAAATGAGATGAAAAAACTGGTAAACACAAGCAACATGAGATTCAAGGAATGTAATATACTAAAACTTGAACCTTAAGAAAATGATACTCAACAAATAAGAAAGTAGGGATATGTAAAAGAAGTCACAAAAAGATAAATGAATAAAATAGTATCTTGATTATAAGAGAAATAGATAACAAATAATTTATTTTTTTGTAAAAAAAATTATAATTTACTAAAAAAAAGGTTTTAACTCATTAATTATCATTTTTAATACCAATAAAAATTAACAAACACTAATAATAATTTAATTAGATTTTATTCTCAAACATAAACTTATAATTAATTTAATAAACTTATATAAGTAATAATATATTTTTTTGAGTTTTTTTTTAAATATAACTTTCTAATTAATTTAGTAGAGGTATATTAGTACTAAATATTTCTTTTGAAGTATTTTTCTTAAACATAATTTATGTAATTAATTTATTAGAAAAATATAGTAGTAAAAAAAAGTTGAGACCTTCTTTTCCTGAAGTCCTAAAATTGGGGATGTCAAATAAATTTGTACCCGCATGATTCGGCAAATAAAACCTGCAACGGGTATGAAATGGATATTGTAAATTGATACCCGCAGATAACGCGTACGAATATTTTTAATACCCGCATGTTAACAGGATGGGTACGAGTATCATAGTATTCGTACCCGTAGGTACTCGTACCCGCTATATTATAATTTAAATTAAAAAAATAAAATAAAAATGAATAAAATATTAACATATTGATTTTGAAGGAGTTATTCTTTTATCAATTAGTTTAAAAAAATCATTTTTTTTGTAAATTGTCATTCAATATTATTTAAATGATTTGTACTTTGTTTAAAATTTATGAACGTTATATATTGTATTTTATTTGAATTTACGATTAAAATATGTTGTTAAATATTTATTTTTATTTTTTTTGTAAATATCCGCGGGTACCCGTGAATATCTGTGGATAATAAAAAATTATGTGGGTACCTGCATAACGGATACCCAACGAATATGAGTACGGATACAAGATATATATTTATCCAGCAAGTAGGGTATGGAAAGCTATACCCGTACTTCACCCGTCCCATTGACATCCCTACCTAAAACGAGTGTTTTATCCTTGAGTCAGACTACTAATTTAATTTTTATATTAAGAACTTTAACCCACTTTATAAACTTTTATAATTTTGATTTTAATAAAAATTAAAATGACAATTTACTCCTCTGATAAGACTAATTTGGTTCTGATGTGAAATTTATCTACTTTATAAATTTGTGCTATTTTTGTTATTATATCACGCATTACTATAATATAAAATGGTGACTTATAAATACTTAATTTGAAAATTGATTTTCTGTGACAAGATATAATTCATTAGTAGCAAAAAAGTAATAACAATTTATACTAATAGTCATTCAAGACATGAAATGCATACTAGATAGTAATTACTACTTTCTAAATCATTTTCATGTGGGTCACCCAAATAGAACGTGCAACAAGGCTTTCCACATAACTATGAATGAATTGAGTAAACATTTATTGTAACCTAAACTTATCGACTAATCAATTTAAGTCAAACTAGTTAAAATTTATTTGATTTAAAATGTAAAATTTTATATCATTTTCAAAATTTTGGTGAATTATTTCGGTAAAGAATAATAATTTCATTCAATTAGTTTTTTACAATAATGTTTTAATTTATCAATGACTTTGGTCCAATTATATAAAGCCTAGAAGTCCATTCGTTAATCTCGAAATATGTTTATTGACATTTTAAAATGTTGAGCTAAGCAAGCTCTAAATAAACTTAAAGGCAATGAAGAAAAAAAACACACACATGTATTAAATAAAATGGGTTGTCCGAATTATGTTTAATAAAAATATAACTAAATTTGGTGCAATAATTTATATTATTTAAGACGGTTAATTAACACACTAATTGCACCAGTTAGAAGAGCTTGATTCATCTCGAATTGGTCACTTATTAAGCTAATTTGATCGACTCACTTACTAACGAGCCAACAAATTTGACTCAATTCACTATCAATTAGTAAGTTCAACGGATTAGCTCACCGACTCACCTAATAAAAAAAATACAATTTTTTTTTGGTAAAAAAACTAAATTATAATTTAGAATAAAATCTCAATAAACTTCTACATAATCAAAATACAATCCAAAATGATATTAAATTCCAAATATAAACCAAAATAAAAAAAATACAAATTATTATTTAAACTTCTACATAATCAAAATACAATCCAAAATGATATTAAACTCCAAATATAAACCAAAATAAAAAAAATACAAATTATTATCTAATAACAAATTATAAATAACCCAACCCGACTCAAATACAAAATCCAACATAATAAAAATCATTTATATCACAAGTTCAACCCATATAAACTAAGTTCGTGGTATGTCAGGTCAAAAAATAATCCGTACTGAAATTTTTAAAATATTTTCAACTCAATCCAACCTATATCCATGGGTTGATCCTCGAATTCTAACTCATTAAAACAATTATATTTGTATTTTCTTATTTAATTCTATAACGTCAAAAATTAATCCATAAAAAACTTTTATCATCAGATGCGTGTGGTGTTGTTCTAGAAAATATTTATCTATAAATTAATTTTTGGTTAAAAATTATTAATAATTTTAAAATAGAATTTAGTCATTAAAATTTATTTATATTCAAAATTTTAATATATTTTAATTTTAAGTATGATGTTAATCAGTGACCACCGTTAATTAATGTGCATTAGTATCATTACGAAAATTAAAATAATTAAATACATTAATTAAAATAGTATAAATATATAATATATTTTTTAAAAATAAATACCCTTCTAATTTTTAGATAATAACAATAACAATTTATACAAAACAAGGACTTTAAAATTTTTAAAGTCTCTATTCAAATTTTTTAGTTTCTTTTTTGTAATTTTAGATGTTTAACACTATTTTTTTTTTGCTTTGTTTTTTTATTAATTTAAATTTTTTTATGTTTAATTATATTTAATTTGTAACAACATTAAAATATAATTCTTTTATTATTTAATTGTTTTTTAATATTTATTAATGACAATTAAATAAAATATTAAATATACATGTACAACATTTATGGATATTTTGTCTTTTAATTAAAATAAAATTGTATTAATGGTTATTAAGTCAGATTTTATTTAATATCACACTTAATTATATACTTTTTATAAAATTCAGTGTATATTAATTATCTTTAATCAGTACTTTTAGTACACTAGTTAACATGATCCTAATTTTAAATTTAATATATATATATATATATATATATATATTATATATATATATATATATCAATTTTGTATTGTAATTATTTTAAAAATTTTAACATATTAAACAATTGTTTCTAGAAAAGATTGAAACGAGTACGTGTTTAAGATCAAAATATATTAAAATGTTAAACATAACGTTTTTCAATTTTGATCGAATTTCAAACATTAAAATTATATTTAATTCATATTTTAATTATACAAAAATAAAATGTAACTTCCATGATTCAAATATATATTTATTGTCATTTAATTATGTAAAAGTTATGGATGGTCCAAACTAAAATAAATGTTAATTGTAAATATAAATGTTGATTAATTATTAAAAAGATACCCTCTGTTATAATTACAAGTAAATGAATGACAACAAAATTAATCATTAATATTTTCTATTAAAATTAATTAAATATAAAGTTTAATTTTATATTTTGTAATTATAACTGCATAACTATAATATAGCTTTAATTATTACTTTTTTAAGCATGGAAGTAACTATTAATTATTTATATTTGATTATATTTTAAAAATATTACATTGATTTTAATATCCGTGAATGAAGAATATATTTCTTTATATTAATGTAATATTCTCAAATATATTGATTTTGAAGAAGTTGACATCCTACCTAAAGCGAGTATTTTATCCTTGAGTCGAACTACTAATTTAATTTTTATATTAAGAACTTTAACCCACTTTATAAACTTTTACAATTTTTGATTTTAATAAAAATTAAAATGACAATTTACTCCTCTGATAAGACTAATTTGGTTATGATGTGAAATTTATCTACTTTATAAATTTGTGCTATTTTTGTTATTGTATCACGCATTACTATAATATAAAATGGTGACTTATAAATACTTAATTTGAAAATTGATTTTCTGTGACAAGATATAATTCATTACTAGCAAAACATTAATAACAATTTATACTAATAGTCATTCAAGACATGAAATGCATACTAGATAGTAATTACTACTTTCTAAATCATTTTCATGTGGGTCACCCAAATAGAACGTGCAACAAGGCTTTCCACATAAGAATGAATGAATTGAGTAAACATTTATTGTAACCTAAACTTATCGACTAATCAATTTAAGTCAAACTAGTTAAAATTTATTTGATTTAAAAAGTAAAATTTTATATCATTTTCAAAATTTTGGTGAATTATTTCGGTAAATAATAATAATTTCATTCAATTAGTTTTTTCCAATAATGTTTTAATTTATCAATGACTTTGGTCCAATTATATAAAGCCTAGAAGTCCATTCGTTAATATCGAAATATGTTTATTCACATCTTTAAAATGTTGAGCTAAAAAAAGAACACACATGTATTAAATAAAATGGGTTGTCCGAATTATGTTTAATAAAAATATAACTAAATTTGGTGCAATAATTTATATTGTTTAAGACAGTTAATTAACACACTAATTGCACCAATTAGAACAACCTAATTCATCTCAAATTGGTCACTTATTAAACTAATCCGACCGACTCACTTACTAACAAGCCAAAAAATTTGACTCACCTAACAAAATAAAATACAATTTTTTTTGGTAAAAAAACTAAATTATAATTCAGAATAAAATCTCAATAAACTTTTACAGAATCAAAATACAATCTAAAATGATATTAAACTTCAAATATAAATCAAAATAAAAAAAATACAAATTATTATCCAATAACAAATTATAAATAACCCAACCCGACTCAAATACAAAATCTAACATAATAAAAATCACTTATATCAAGTTCAACCCATATAAACTAAGTTCTTGGTGTGTGAGGTCAAAAAATAACCCGTACCGAAATTTTTAAAATATTTTCAACTCAATCCAGCCTATATCCATGGGTTGATACTCGGATTCTAACTCATTATGAGAAGTATAACCATTATGATTAAGTTATTTTACCCCACCTTTTAGTAAGTCAGACAACCCCATATCAAATAGACCAGAGTCATACATAAGAAAATTTATATTTTAGGAACAAGTAAGCTTATTCAAAGAGAGTTTAACTTATCTCAACCCACTTCAAACCCTACCAAGTAACTACAGTTAGTGCTATTCATTTTCTGTCTTACTCTGTTAACTCAAGAGAGACACCGGTTTTGAGCAGGTAAAGCACTTCAAACATTCTAATCCAGCACTTAAAAACATTTACCACAACTTGGTACATTGTCAAACTGCACAATCAAACCTTAACTTTACATAACCCTGACAAATGAAATCACTGAACAAACATAAAGTTTTAGTTTAGATACCAAGTAACTCCTAGACGCTACTGCCTATCAGCAAATAAATAAACTAGGTTAATCATTGTGAATGGACAAAGAAAAAATTATTTAGGTTACCCCACAAACAGATGTATGATGAACAACACAAGACCACATTCATGAGCCCGGCATTGAACGGTAATGCTGCTTACATAACAATCCCTTCCTCGGAAGACGAGGAACACGCTTAAACTGCATGGATGGCACTGCCATTCATATTTGAACTGCCACATGTTGGTGTTGCATGGAAAGCTGACTGTCTCGAGGGTCCTTCTTCAAGAAGTTTAAGAGACAGGGTGGAGGGACCTGAATCCCCAATAGACTCCCCTAAACTCAGTTTTGAGATGCCAACCAGTTCATCAACATTGATTGGGCTTTTAGAATGTACTGCAGTTGGCTTCAGCACTTCATGTGTCTCCTTCTTGGCGGGCTCTGGACTGTATCCTGACCAATAGGGAAGAGGAAATGGGAACACTGGAGAATAGTATGCAGGATATAAGACTGGATAAGATGATTGTGTGTTTTCAGGCTTTGATGGGGCAGGTTCTCCATCATTTGAGTTTGTGGAATCCATGGATTCACACTCTTCGTCAAGGGGAGGAGGCGCAGGCAAGGGGTTATTGCCTTCTGTTTCAACCGGTAACTGATTAGCTGACAAGAAGTCTTGCTGTACCATTGCAGTGTCAGCTGCCTGCAAAATCACAACAAAAAATTCAAGAAATCTAGAAAAATTAGAAGGGTCCAAGGACAAAGGGACATTACAGATTTCCAATACCAGAATTTGAAAAAGCATCCATGAGAAAATGCAATGTTTATCTCTAAACTACTCCAGGGCAATGTTTTGAAATGCAATCTAAGTAAAGCTTGATAATCAATACACGTAAGGTAGTCAAGATACAAATTTGTCAAATCGAATGCAGAAGAAAGGAAATGGGAATTTTTCATTTTGCATACATTACAGACATCATTATATATAGTTTATGTGATTAACTAACTTATTTGTCACAGGAGCCATAACATATCAAACTATTTTCAAAGAAAGAAACATATTTGGATAATCTAATATATGCCCATGATGTAATGAACAGATTATGCAGCATCAATTTCGAGGTATGCATTTTGATGAATAAGGGTACAAACTTCATCTGCAACAATATCAAACAAGCTGGACCGTCTCTTCCGCCTGGACACATTGCTTTGCCTGATGAAATATTTTTGTGCATGACTAGCCACTTGAGTAGGTGTCCTTGTTATAACATAGTTCCTTGCAATTCCACGCCAATCACCTTTGCCCAGCTTCTGCAATCCGAGTAAAAACATTCTATGTTCCTCCTCAGTCCACGGAACACCTGCACAAAAGAAATTGTACATTAAACCTTGACACAATAACATAAAAAACTGGGCTTGGCCAGAAATGGATCACACATTAAAATCTTTAGGCTTCTTATCATTTAAGAGCTGTAAGACTCGTCAGAGCTAAGCTTACAACACTAAACAAAGACCCACTAGGGAGGTAGGCGGGGCAGGGTATTCAGTTAGATGATATCAAATGACACCATAATGTTCTATTGTGAATCATATCTATAAACAAAGAATTGAACTCGAGTCATTTTTAATGGTTTTCCCTACAATTTTTCTGGGTCTCCTTCTATTTCTAATCATAGGGCTACCCTCCATCTAATATAATTTTCTTGCTAAAGCTTCTACAGTTCTTCTCTGTCCATGTCAAAACCACCTGAGGGATAATCTAATAGATTTTCTACCACAGGTGCTATCCCAATTTTCTCTCTAATTCACTCCTTCCAAAACCTTTACTGCTAGCATGTTCAAAACATCCACCGCAAATTCTCATCTCAAATACATTGACCTTATTTTTTTTTATTGGTTTCTGATCACCGGAGTACATCTTACCTTCATTGAGCTTATAGTCGTGTAGTACATTTTTCTTTTAGTTTGAATACATTTTTGTAAGAAATAACACCAGAGGCACTCATCCATTTTATCCACCATACTTGAATCCCATGGTTGACATCGCCCACCACTTTTCTATTCTTTCTGTATGATGAATCCATAATACTTAAACACGCGACTGGAAATAATAACATATGTTCTCCAAATTTTCACCTCTAAAGTAGAAAATATGTGCCTCTAGTTAGCCTTACATTTCATACACTCTTTTAATTCCTGCTTAAATGGAAGCCACAAGCTTCCAAAGCTTGTCTCCACTCTATCCCATTTAATTACTCTCTAAAATCTCCAACTAGGACTATATCATATGGAAAAATCATGCATGTGGCATCAACTATAGGATAAGCTCAGTAAGCTCATCCAATTTAATTTCCAATACATCATTCAATGATATTTTATTCCATAGGCACATGATGCCTTTTTCATCCTTAACACATTTTACTCTGTCCAGGGATCTTTAGCAAGTGAGAAGTTAGATACAATAATAATAATATATTTAATAAATGTTACGAAATTACCATAATTAAATAAATCAGCTTAAGTCAAGTAAAAAAGAGATGGAATTTTAAAGAAAAGTAAGATTTATAAACCCTAAGTCACACCATATTCTCATAGAGCAAAAATATTTGAGAAAGGAAGGAAGAGAGAAGTTAACGAATAGAGGAAAGAAGAATGGAAAATCTAAACACCCCCTTTAGAGAATTGTCAATTGTCCCAGGTAAGTGCACCCCACTGTATGCTTCCCACTTCCCATATTTTATGAATAATTCCTTTCAATCGATTTATATGTTTCTTAAAATTCATGAATGAATGTGTATAGAGTTCCATTAGGGTTTAGACAAATCAATACATTATTAGTGAGTTTCTATGGGCTTTTATAATTTTTTATTGACTGATATTATGTATGTGTTCTTTTTCATAATTGGAAAGGTTTGGGTGACTATGAAATGCCCTATTAATCCTCTATATGAATGAATAACAATATTTTATTCCATATATGAATGATATGTTTACCTCCTAGTTCAAAGAAGGATTGTATGTTTACCTCATAGAATGACTAAGACATAATTGTTTATAAAGAAAGCATGTATAAGACTGTACACCCTCTTTAGCAACAGAAGGATAATAACTCCTTCGATCCCCAAATAGTGGTTGACACTCCTCAAACTAAGGAATATAAATATACATAAAAAAGTTATGTATAAGGAAAAGAATATTAAGACAGAACGTTCCCTTTTACAAGAAAAGAATATGCATCTCCTTCGGTTCTCAAAAGATGGTGTCATCCTTCGGTTGTCAAAGACTTCCTTTAGGTTCTCTTTGACAAGGGAAGGATGTATGGAAAAAGCAAGGAGACACTCCTCGAGATTATGAGCTCAAGTTTCACAGTAGGACAAAAAAGAAAAGCTAAAGTAATAAATGCTAAGAAAGGTTATAAAGCTATGAGAATGTTATAACAGTTTATGCACAAAATATATGATGTTATTCTGTCCCTAAGACGCTCAACTAAATCTTCGCTTTATTAGTTTAAATTAAAATGTTTTAGACTAAACAGGGCTTGCAGGAAAGCAGTGTGTCATGCTTTTATAATTGAAGTCCTACTGTGCGGAGCATTCATTAGTCTTTTTACTTTTTAATTACAACATTATAAGGATTTATGATTAATAATTGTAATATACCTTTGGAATCCAAGATTGAGATGTTTATTTTATTTTATAAGTTTTCTTATTGTAATTCTGCATTATACATACAAGTACGGTAATAGCTGTGAATACAAGCTCCAAACTAACCAAGGGATTGTAAAAGGCCCATGATAGATCATGAGACCTATTCCTCTCCCTACACTTAATGTACAACCCCAACATCATGCCTAGATGTTACAAAATGACTCAATCACCTTGAAGGATAAGGTGGAAAATGAAACTACAGTATCTAAACCAATACCAGGTGTTTCCTTGAAGTATGAAGGAGTCAATTAAGAAGAGGAATATGACTCAAGACAAGAAGGTAACCCCCTCCCAACCTTCTTCTAACAAGAGGTTCAAAAATATTTTATGGGTGGGTAGGTATGATGCAAAGAGGGGGACTAGGAACCCGACTTGGTCAATATATCAATCATGTTTACAGTGTGCATGAAACATATAGAACTGTATTATCAAACTAGTGTTCTCATACACCATTTTTTTATGAACAGGACATATCCTATTTGCAATTAGTAGCAAAAAGTGTAAATGTCCTGTGACCTACAAGTGTATTTTTGTCACCCTATCCTCTGATATATTTAGTATTAGCATCAGTCAGTATAGAGTCTGCATCAATGCTTGTCAAACTTACATAAACCTCTTTGGACTAGTTGGTTACCTTTTTTATTAGAAACAAAAATGTCCAAAAATTACAGCAGCAGTTTCCATGTAGCACATAGCGTACCGCCATAGTTACGGTACACTTTCAAAGCAAACAAAAAGTAATCCAATAGAAAGCATAATAAACTTGTCTATAGGCACATAAGTTTTCTCTAGACTAAGCTGGCTCAAAACCTGGTCTTTTTCATAGGTCAAACTAGCAAAAACTTAGACAGATGACAGATAAGCTCCTTACCGATTAGAACCTTCAGTGAACCACACAAGCAGCTTCTTCTCAAAGAACATGATAATTACAGAATACAAACACACCCAATCCATTTCTAAACATTTTCCAGATTCAAAATCTAGCCAGCCAAGCATAAATACATACTTCACACAAACACTCAAACAATTCAATCATGAAAAAAAAAAACCCTTCATAAAGTTAACCAGTACCTTTCTTGTCTAGTTATTCCCACAGTGACAACAGACAAAAACAGAAATATTTTTTGACCAAGAATAGCGTTATCCGAACTAAAACAATCCACCACACAATTAACCCAATTTAATTGACTTCACCTAACTCAATCAACCAGTGTAAACACCACCGAAAAAAACATTCCAATTCCCAACTAATTTCCAAAAACCAGCATGCAATTCCACGAGTAACCTTCAAGTCCAGTAAAAAAAAAATAATCTTTTTTCAGACAAGAAATCCAACCCTTCTTTCTTTCACGGGAGCTCGAAGAAGAACCGGGAACGAAGTCCTCGGAGGCGTAACCATCGGCCGCGGTAGCGTGATCGGGGGTTTCACCAGGAGAACCCGGGTTGTTTGACCCCGCATGGAGAGGTCCGGACCCGGAACCAGCATAATGGGTGAGATTACCCATACTAGCACTCTTCCGGATCGACCCGTCGGTTAATCGGACTCCGAAGAGCTTAACTCCGCGATTGGGGCAGGTCCTGGAATTGTGCCCATTGTGGCTGCAATGGGAGCAACGTCGGGTCATGGCGCGTTCCGAAGCGGATCCGCCGAAAGGAAAGTACGAGGTTGTGGGAGCGGGTCTTGGGGATCCGAATCACGGGATCCGAGACATGAAATGGGAGTTTTAAGGTTATTTAGGTGTGGTAAGAGGGAATAGGTGTTGTGATGTGTTTGTTTTGGGTTATGTAATGTTTTTGTTACGGTCTCCCTCGGCTTTCGCAGATGGGAGAGAAAGAGAGATGACCATCAGCACAACACTATCCATTTATCTTGTCCTGGATAAAGAGAATAATTACAGTGCATCTCGGCTATATTTGAAACCGTGGTCCTTCACTTTCGACTGTTCACTTAGTACGTGGGACCTTACGTGGCACAGATTTGGAGACTTTTGACTCAGGATAGGGTGCGCTTCCCAATAGTTGCTTATCGAGTTAATCAGAGTATCAGATAGTTATGTGCCTCCTTGCACGTTACTTCAAATTAATTTTCCCAGGTTGTGACGCGTGTTTTCATAAAAAATTTATAAAGAAATTATAATTCAATTAAAAACAATTATATTTGTATTTTCTTATTTAATTCTATAACGTCAAAAATTAATTCATAAAAAACTTTTATCATGATATGCGCGTGGTGTTGTTCTAGAAAATATTTATCTATAAATTAATTTTTTGTTAAAAATTATTAATAATTTTAAAATAGAATTTAGTCATTAAAATTTATTTATATTCAAAATTTTAATATATTTTAATTTTAAGTATGATGTTAATCAGTAATCACTATTTAAGAAATAATTAATGTGCGTTGGTATTTATATTAAAAGTTGAAATAATTAAGAATATTAATTAAAATAATATAAATATATAAAATATATTTTTTGAAAGATAAATATACCCTTCTAATTTTTAGACAATAATAATTTGATATAAAACAAGTACTTTGAAATTTTTAAAGTCTTTATTCAAATTTTTTAGTTTCTTTTTTTAATTTTAAATGTTTAACACTATTTTTTTTGCTGGTTTATTTATTAATTTAAATTTTTTTATGTTTAATTATATTTAATTTTTAACAATATTAAAATATAGTTCTTTTATTATTTAATTATATTTTAGTATTTATTGGTGACAATTAAATAAAATATTAAATATACATGTACAATATTTATGGATATTTTGTCTTTTAATTAAAATAAAATTGCATTAATGGTTAATAAGTCAGATTTTATTTAATATCACACTTAATTATACACTTTTTGTAGAATTCAGTATATATTAATTATCTTTAACCAGTACTCTCAGTACACTAATTAACATGATCCTAATTTTAAATTTAGAAAATAAATAGATATAAATTTTGTATCGTAATTATTTTAAATTTTTTAACATATTAAACAATTGTTTCTAGAAAAGATTGAAACGAGTACGTGTTTAAGATCAAAATGTATTAAAATGTTAAACATAACGTTTTTCAATTTTGATCGAATTTCAAACATTAAAATTGTATTTAATTCATATTTTAATTACACAAAAATAAAATGTAACTTCCATGATTCAAATATATATTTATTGTCATTTAAGTATGTAAAAGTTATGGATGGTCCAAACTAAAATAAATGTTAATTGTAAATATAAATGTTGATTAATTATTAAAAAGATACCCTCTGTTATAATTACAAGTAAATGAATGACAACAAAATTAATCATTAATATTTTCTATTAAAATTAATTAAATATAAAGTTTAATTTTATATTTTGTAATTATAACTGCATAACTATAATATAGCTTTAATTATTCTTTTTTTTAAGTATGGAAGTAACTATTAATTATTTATATTTGATTATATTTTAAAAATATTACATTGATTTTAATATCCGTGAATGAAGAATATATTTCTTTATATTAATGTAATATTTTATATATGTTTTTTCATATTGTCTAATTAAAATTATTGAATGATAAAATACAAATGGTAAATTATAGGCATATAGCTTTTTTTTGTTATATTTGTTTATAAATAGTATAGATAAGGATTAAGGATGCCTTTAACGTTGCTGATCAGATTTTGCTTTTGTCTTAAGTGTAACAGAGTCATATAAGCTTTTTATATAACTTTATCAGCTGATATTAATCAATTATCAAAGAAGAAGAAGAAGAACATTGTGTTAAATTTATCTACATATATACAAGATTATTTTTTATCTATCTAAAACTTATTAAAAATAAATTGAATATATGAATGATATTAAAATTCATGATAAAATATATTTTAAATATACATCGAATGATTTAAATTTCAATATAAAATACTTTTATTTGGTAGTTTTTTTAATATTTAATTTAATTTTGAAATAAGATTTTTTTTACGTGATTAGTACGGCCATTAAAGACACTAATTCAAATGGGTATCAAATTGAACTAAGTTGTATTACAAATTGAATTATTTAAAAAGTTACAACTAAACTGAGATAAGTTGTAAGTTATGAAACTGAGAATGTTTTAAATATCTACAAGTATTTAAACAGTTTATAACAATTTTGGTTCCTTTCACTTTTCATCAAACTTGAGATATAGTTAATTTAATTTATTTGCATAATTATATAGTTAATAACATTTAATTAACTATTACAGTAGTACAACAAACAAGCGCATTAAACTCAAAGGGAATAAAAATACCTAAATAAATTTATTAAAACATTAAATTTTAAAGAATATATTTTTTAAATATGATATATTTATATTGTTCATTAAAAAAAAATCTGAACATGTGTTTAAATATCTACTTGCTAAATTTATAAATAAATAATCATTAGCTTTAAAAAGTAAAGGTATAAGCAAAAATATATATATATATATATATATATGTATATATAATTATCTATGGTATATATAATACTTTCTTTGCAAATAGAAAAAGGTTACACTTCAAAACAAACAATGACAAAGATTTGTTTGGTCCAAAAACTATCTTAAAATAGTATCCAATAAAATATTAAACAGATAATTATGCAGATTCATTTACTCCTTATCCAAACTCTTTTGGCAAGTGGCATGTAATAAAATAATCACATATTCTACCTTATCCGTTTGGAATTAATCAGTCTTTTGAAAATACAATTCAAACTATAAAATAATTCTTGTATTTTTTAAGGAGCTTTAAAAAGTAACAAAATTCGGATATGTAACTGTTATCTTGATTTAAGGAACGGTCCTATGAGAATTTTTCTTGTTTTCTAATAATATTATGACCAGAATGTTTGTCTTCGTATATATTTAATTCACTTTTGCTATAAAATTATATTATCTAAAAAATTGTTTGTAAGTATATTTTTATCTATTCTTTTCTATTGAAGGTTTCTAAATAAAATATGAGAATTCAAACTTTTGAAATTTCTCAAAAATGTTTATAAATACTATTAAATTAAATTAGATAGATAGATAACGTTTTATACATTTAACATTTGAAACAATTAAAATTTGTATCAGTATAATTTAACAAAGTATTATATCATTTCATATAATATAAATTTAATTAGTTTAACTCTAAGTTACAATTCTAAATTCTAAATTATAAATTATTGTAATGTTTCTATTTCAGTTACATTATTACTGATCTTTTACATAAATATCTCGTAATGGATGACAAAATAGATAGATAGATAACGTTTTATACATCGTTAACATTTGAAACAATTAAAATTTTGGATCAGTATAATTTTAACAAAGTATTATATCATTTCATATAATATAAATTTAATTAGTTTAACTTTAAGTTACGATTCTAAATTATAAATTATTGTAATGTTTCTATTTCAATTACATTATTACCAATCATTTACACAAATATCTCGTAACATATATGACAAATAAATTTGTTTTGGTGGATATTACCTAAACTTGTTTATGTTTTGATCAGAAATTCTTGCATTGATGGAGTATGAATATATGTACAAGAAATTTTCGACTTTTTCAACGAGTATGAGGATATGTATGGGAGATTTGGTGAATATTATCTAAATTCATTTTGACAGAAAATTTTTACATTGACGGAGTATATGTATAAGAATGAAGAATTCTCAACTTTTTCAATTGGATAAGAGAATATGTATGAGGATGTACAAATCTCTATTGTCCCATACCTGTCACAATACTCGTCCCCACCTTATCTCCATATAGCTGTTTAAATTATTAAAATATTCATAATCAATTAAGTAACCTTATATATATATATATATATATATATATATATATATATATATATATATATATTAATGCACTTTTTTATTTTTTATTTTTTCTAATTGTTTGGCTTGTCAAAAAATTTATTCACATCTCCAATATATTTTTTATTTTATTAAAACTTTTATATAATTATGTTCGAATGATGTATGTCAGTTAAATATCTTTTATGTATCACTTGAATATTTATATTCTTTTTTAAGATTTTATTTATTATATATTTTCCTCACATGAAAATGTTTAACCGTTTAAATTTAGATGTTTAATAGTATAAACCTTTCATTTACTAGATAATATAAAATATTTACTTTCTTTACTCAATTATTATTAATTTTTGTTTAATTTGAAGGACTCTTTTGTTTTGCTAAATTTTTTTTTTCGTTATTTCTCAACCATTGACTAAATTGATATTTGAAAAGTTTTCTTAGATCTCTATGATATTTTTCATCTTATTATATCCTTAATCATATATTTGTTTTTCGTTGTGCGATTTTATTTAATAGTCTCTCAAATTATTTATAAGACACACATTTGATAATTTTTTAATATTTTTATTTGTTGTTTATTTTTATAATGTAGAATATTATTTTGATATATTTTATATAATTATGTTTTATTTTGTAACTCATTATCATACTATAATTTTGTCACTATAATTGTATAAATAAATTTTAGTTACTATGATATACAAATTTAATGTAATTGTCATTTTTATTACCATCCAATATACATTGAAGTTCAAAAGATATAAGATTTATGTTAAGATTAGAAAGAAATTATAGTTATATACATTTCAAATTAGAATACCAAATAAAATTTCATGAGAACCAAAACATTTATTGAATTTATACACATTAATGAAATTTAGTTGACAAAAATTTAAAAATATTTTTAAAAAAATATATAAAAGGATAACAAATATTCAAATTAAAATATAGTTTGAATGTCTGTTTACTTCAATTTTTTAAATTCTAATGATTCTCTTTCTAATACATTAATAAAAATTGTAATACATCACTTGATCAAAATCTTGCAAATAAAAAAATTTAAACTAATAATAATAAATCAATTGGTAACCAAATGAGTCAACTAATATATATGGGAGGTCTGTGCTTCTATGCAGGTAGACCTAAAGGTGATAGAATAATTATATTAGTTTGAAATTATTTTACTCAATATGACCTATTTTTGTATTTGTCAACGTGTGTTCAGTGGCGGATCTTGACCAAGAGATTTGGAAGGGCCAAAATAATATAATTTTTTGATCATTTGATTGGATCATTAGTGTAACGCTTTAAAAAAATGACTTCCATCAAACAATTGGATGTTAGATGTCATATTGGATCATTAGTATAATGTTTTAAATGCTTTAATGATGTGAAGAAGGATGAGAAGAAGTATAATTTATCTTGTTTTCATCTTCACCTATAGTTATAACTTTTACCAAATGAATATTGTTCATCAATATACTTTTTTTTAATATATTACAATAATTTATCATAATTTAATAAAAGATTGAGGAATATAATTATTCGAAGAAAAATATATTATAATCAATTCACAATTAAAAATCAATTATAAAAAACATATAATACATTATTGTTTTGCTTCTATAATCATAAAAAATAGTATTCAAAAGGCTCGTGAGATAAATTTTTTTTGATAACTATTAAATTAATATTTCATCATCAAGTGAAACAAGAGAGAGTTACATTATTTTTTTTCGAGAAATAAAGGAAACAAATGAGAAATGAGATAAAAAATAATTAGTACGTGTTTAACTTAGTTTCTTCTTCCAAAAAAAAATGAGAGTAAGACATTAGTACAATTTTGTGAAAAATTAAAAAGGCAATGACAGAAGAAAAAAAAATCTTAATAAATGTTTGATTTAATTAGTCTTTTGTTTACTCTTACTAAAAATGTCAAGTTGGCCCCTAGTTTTTTAGTCTCAATTTAGTTCCAATTTTTTAGTCGTAATTTAAAATTTTTAGACCAAAACAGATACCAAAAGAGTAATTAAACCTAAATATTTTTATTTTTTATTATATTTGATTTTATGTTTTATTATTTATTAACATTACACGTTATATTTTATAAAAGAAATAAAAAGACAATTTAATTTTTATGAATTTTTAAAGTATACTATCTATAATTTTAAAATTTTCAAAATTTTAAAAATTTTTAAGAATAAATATAATTTTAAAAAAATCAAAAATCATTTGGGGGGCCATGGCCCCTCCCCGCTACTATGAAGCTCCGCCATTGAACGTGTCTATATATGCATGTGTGTGCGTGAATACACTGTATATTATATCTATATGTATATGTTAGGGATGACAACGGAAGAGGACAGGGACGAGTTACTCTATCTCATACACATTCTTATAGAAAAAACTCATCCACATCCCTACACCTAAAAATAGGTATCAAATTTTTGTCTCATTTTCATCCTTACTAGGTAACGAGTATATTCTCGTAATAGTTCATTAACTTTTATTAAATAATAATGTAAAGGAAACATAATGTTATCAAATATTCAACATTAAGAGAAAGTTGTTTATGTTAAAGAATTATATACCCTAATTAAAGCTTTGCATGCTTGGCAATATTATATGTTACCTAAAGAATTTGTCATTCATAGTGATCATGAATCTCTTGAATATATCAAGACTCAATGTAAATTAAACAAAAACACATACCAAAATAGGTAGAATTTATTGAACAATTTCCTTATGTTATCCAACATAAACAAGGCAAAACCAATGTAGCAACAAATGCATATCTGTCATTCACCTAACGCTTCACTCATTTTGGGACATTATTAAAGAGAGGAGAAGAAAAATAATTAGAACTTAAAAATAATGAAACCCATTTTTCCATTAGCACACCCTATATTTTCTATTCTTACCACTTATCCATTTTCAAAAGCCCAACCTCACCCCTATTTTTCACCCCAAAACTCCCACCTCTCTTTTTTTTTTTTTTAAAAAAAAAACCTCACGTAGGTATCATTGTCTTGATTTTAATTTACTCACAATATATGTCTCTTTGATTCAATTCAGTCTCATTTTTTTCCAAATAAAGCAATATTGTCTCTCTTCATGTTGAGACCAAATTTATTATTTGTATAAACTATATACTGATATTTTTATTAAAAATGACTTTTAACATATTACATTTTATATATTATTAATCCATGTTTTGTTAATAATGCTTTTTATCACTAAATTTTAATACGAATATTAGTACTTAATTTTGTAAAAATATTTATACTTAATTAGGTATAATCTTTTAAAAAAAAAACATGGACTAAAAAAATGTTTTAATTATTAATTCATGTTTTGTTAATCCATGATTTTTTATAAGATTAAAACTAATTAAGTATAAATATTTTCACAAAATTAAATACTAATATTTATATTAAAATTGAGTGATAAAAGTTATTATTAACAAAATATGGATTAACAATCAAGAAAAATATAACAGGCTAAAATGTCATTTAAAAAAAATTATCAGTATAACATTTATACAAATAATAAATAGAGACAATATTGCTCTATTTTGAAAAAAAAGTTGGGACTAAATTGAATTAAAGAAACATATGTAGGAACTAAATTGAATAAAAAAGATATATATATATATATATATGTATATATATATATATATATATATATATATATATATATATATATATATAGGAACTAAACTGAAATAAAGACAATGATACTTGACATTGACACAAACATGTGGCAGTGTCTGCGATGTCATACTAGGGACCTGATACGTGGCAACAAAAATTCTTAATTTTTTTTAAAAATTTAAAAAATATATAAAAAACTACATATTGTGACATGCCATTAATGTCTTTAGTAATTTTTCTTCTTAAAGAACTTAATTGAGACACTTTTTTAAAAGTTGGGACATAATTAAAATTTTTTTAAAAGGGGAACCAAGTTGGCATAATCCTACCAAAGTGAAGACCATCTAAGTAATTAAGCCTTATAAATACTTATAAGTATCTTGATGATGTATATTAAGTAATTTTAAGCACATAAACAATAATAACAAATGAGAGAATAATTAACATTTAATATATTTAAAAATTATATACTACACCAAATTTTACTTAATGAGAAAACAAAATTGAATAAATATATATATATATATATATATATATATATATATATATATATATATAAAAGTTTCTTCCTTTATTATAAAATTGTTACTATGCAAACTTTCTATCGTGGTTAACCGATATAGAATGTCTTTTACTTTATTACAAAATTATCATCGGTTCTAGTGGTAGTTGATATAAAATTTTTTCCATATTTACAATATTTTCATTGTGTCACTTATTATGTTAGGTGGAATAGAATCGCCATAATAACTCATCATGTGAATTTTGCACTAGTTAGAATTCAAATCAATGATCCCTAATATTATATATAATAAAAAATCAGAAAAACATATGTTTCACATTCTCGTATCATTTCATACAACTAACCAATTAGTCATTTGAAATTAATATTATTTTTCCATAAATAGGCTCCTCAACAACTTTAAAATCTAATTCAACTTTGTACAACCGAACTCATTTTAAAGTGCTCAACTTTCAACTCCACATCCTACTCTATATCAATTAAGTTAGGGTTATTTACTCTTTTTACCTCTTGCCATCTGATTTTTTGTTGAAACAACACTCAATAAGTGTAAACAAGAAGATATAAAATATAATTAGAGAGAATTGCAAAAGGTCATTTAAATTTTGAAATATGAAATATTACGATATTGTGTTTATTAACACTGTTTTTCAGCTCTATTAAATCAATAAAGCATAAATCATTATCTCCAATCATATTTTTCATTTTCTTCGTTTTATTTATTGAGTGTTATTTCAATAACAATTGGTATTCCAAACTATGACAAAATTCTATAGACAAACTAAAAATAACAAACATTTGTACCAAATTCTAAAGACAAACTAAAAGTAACAAACACTTATCATTGGATCTTTATCTAGCCAGACTTAAAAGAATTCAAAACTTTACTATATAAGCAAATCTTGATTTGTTAAAGAATAAATCTTGACTCTATCATTTTCACACTAATTCATTATGATGGAAAAAAATGAAAAAATTAAATTAAATGTTCACATCCCAAGTCCATGCATATGAAGTATTATCCACTATAGAGCGTGTGTTTCATCATGGTTTTGTTTTTAAAAGACACATCAAATGATGGAATGAAGAAGTATCGACTTATAACCGATGTGAGACTATTGGCCGTGGTAGGAACATATGCACCACAATCGTGGGCGCCAATGTTTCGATCTCAAATTCACCGATGATAGAATTGTTGTCAATTACCATACATTTGAGGTATTGTTCACTTTGAAGCACATGCTCTATCATGATTTTTTTCCTTAAAAAACACCTTAAAAGGTGCAAAGAGGAAGAAATATTTAAATTGACTGTAACTTCGACCTTTAAATGATGTGAAACTATTAGATGTGATAAAAATAATTAAAATCTTAAATGGAATTAAAAATGATTTAAAAGAAAAATAATTTTATGAGAATTTTATGAGAATTATAAGTAAACAACTAAATAATTAAAATTCTAATTTATACAGTTAAGCAAAAGTAGAATTTTAAACTCTTTTATTTAAAAAAAAACATTTCTATTAAATTAAAATCAGATTTCACAATTTTAATTTTATTTTGGATGAACTAATCACATTTTAGACATGCAATGACCTGTCATAAATATTTTGAGAGATTTACTCATTTTCTTATAATATTAATCTTATATCGTAATTTTGTTTTAAAAAATGTGGTGAATACCCATTTGTCAAAATATAATGGACACGTTTGTAATTATTCATACTATTACCTGAATTTATGCTTACTATGGACAAACTTTATAGCTTAGGTTCTTATAGTGTGTGTGATGTATAGGTTAAAATATTTTTCTATATTTTATGTACTAATATTTTGGATGTAAATAAAACAAACATAGTGAGAAAATGAATGAGTAAGATCATAGATCCTATATTTAGTTAAAAGTGTGAGGGGTATACTTTGAGGAAGTTCAAAATCAATTTAGGATTTATTTATTAAAATTAGTTGACGAGGTAGTTGGTATATGATAAGTTAGATAAACTAGTTGGTAACTAATAGGTTAGCTAGTTATTAAGTTCATAATTCATAATTTATAAAAAAAAAAATTATAAGTTCTCGACTGATAAAATATATTATTAAATTAAAAATATTTGATAAATTAGTTAATAAACATAAAAAAATTTATGTAGATTTTATTATAATTGGAATTTGTGCTTCTAAATAAAAATACATAAAAGTACAGTATTATGTAATTATAATTTTAGATTTTTTAAATGATTAAGCTTTATTATTTTTTTTATTTTTATTTTATTTTTATATATTATTTGATTTAAATGAATTAATCTAATTAGTATTAAGTAAATTTATTTTCCTATTAACAAACAATTTTTTATTTTTAATTTAAACTATTTTTTTTATTGTTGTATTGAAGTTTGTTACAATTTTTATTATATTCAATTTTTGTGTAGGCTTTTACATAGTTTAATGTAGTAAAATATTTGTTACTTTATTTATAGTATTATTATTTTTTTAATTTATACTGCATAAGAAAAGTAACTCAAAAAATATACCAAAAATAGTTTTATAATTACTTATGTAAGTAAAACAAAAAGTAAGATTAATAGCAAGTGAATCAAGATTAAGTGAAATAAATTCTAATTTATAAAATAAAAATTATTATAAGTTATTTTGAGATATTTATAAAAGATATTTATGTTGGTAAAATTAATCTATAAACTAGTCAAATAATCCTACAGTTTATTTTTCTTATTAAACAAACTCAATTTTTTTAGATTCATCTTAAAGTTTGCATATCTTAATGTTTTAAGTTTTTTCTGAAAGTTTGACTAATTTAGTTAGTGACTTTTTACTAGCTTAATTGTTATAAGATGGAAAATATAATAAGTTATCACAAATTTAAGATGTCACTTTTTAAGTATTTTCTTTTTTTAAGAGTTTTTAAATAATCTTATAACTATTAAAGAAGTTACTGTGATCTTTCAAAATTGTATAAATATAATACAAAACAAAACAAAAAATACTAACTTCTTCAAGTTTTGTATTCCATAAAGAAAAAAAGGATTATTAATATTTGTGAACCTTATCTCCTTCCAAAGGCGCCGATTTCTCCAATTATTATTATTCTCTTCATTCGAAAAAGCCCCACTGAGTTGAAAGTAAAACTTTCTAGGAATGATCCATGGACCATAGTCTACACATGTTATCATTTTCGTCTTTTTATTTATTGTGGAAAGTCACAGTCACCATAGTAAAATTTAGAGTACCGTGTTGTTTTGGTACTTTTAGAGTCATAAATAATTTTTATCCTAATCGAGATTGTTGGATGCGGATGTGGATTGACCTTTGCTCAGTTTAATGATCCTGTCGGTGAATTGCCACTGTTAATGATGGGTTGCCACAACCACCTATGCTCAAACATGACGTGTTGGGCCCTAGTATTTTTTATTAGTTTTGTAACCGTTTCAAGTATTACTAATTCAAGTTTAAGTTTAAGAATGATAACGATGGGATATATGTTATAATCTATCAAATTATCAAATTATATTTGTGGAGGAACAGAAATAATGAAAGTTTATTATTTTAATAATAAAATATTTAAATATAAATAAAAATTTTATAAAAAGATTTTATTATTTTAAAACATTCTATTTTACTATAAGTGTTTCTTTTAGAGTTTTTTTTCTCTCAAATATATTATTTTTCAGAATTGAATTGAAATGTTTGACGAATCTTAGTTTGGTGTTGGATGGTAGATTTTGTTGGATCCTTATAGGGGATGTTCACTAGGAAGATACAACACTAATAAGACCTTGGTTTAATCATATAAGGAATTGACATACTACTCTCAACTCAAACTCTTAAAGGCAATGAGTTTATGAGTCTTCATCCTTATATAATGTTATACTTTTTAATTTCTATCCAATGTAGGATTTTGACTCACACTTGAATTCTCAATTGATTGTACCGCTAAGTGTCACTTTCTGAGAGTGGTTGGACGATGAATGGCACCAAGGTGACATTGAACGTCACTTATTGCAAGGAGAATGTCGCTGAGTGCTGCCGCGTAGCGTCACTTTTCTTTGCTAGCCTTGTTTTGCTTTTCATTTCTTGCAATGGTTGTGTTTGGATGAGTTTATTTTGTTTATTGCTTTAATGATTGATAAGTGATATGAGAATGTTGTTGTGAGCATGTGAAATGATGGTGTTTAAGGAGTTTCAAGGGAAATTCTTTGTGACGATAATCTTAGTTATGTTCAAAGAATTAAGAGTCATGAAATTAGGAAAGCTTATTTAAAATGATATTTGTATCAAATACAACTTTATAAAGTTTGAGTGTATTATTTTGACTCCCAAAAAATTATTGATCAAGATCTGACACTGATTTGGTGATAACCACTCAAGACTAGACTATGCAGAGTCTAGGAACCATCACAAGTGCACACTTTTAGGAGAAGACAACATGTGGGTCAGATCTGAAGTCACAAAGGAAAATAACATATTATAATTGTAATAAATAAACTTTAAGTCTAACTCAATCTTACAAAACTGATTTGTAAAATAAAATACGCATTCACTTATATATATTGTAAATTAGCTTTATTTTTAGTTGATGTGAGACTTCCAACATACCATGTTAATAAGTGAACTTTAAGCCTAACTCAACCTTACAAAACCAATTTGTAAGGTGAGGTTTGCACCCACTTATATACTGCAAATTAGCCTTATTTCTAGTTGATGTGGGATAAAGCGATTTCTTAGTATATAAGTGGGTGCAAACATCACCTTACAAGCTAGTTTTATGGAGTTGAGTTACTCATAAAGTTCACTTCTTAATATGGTATTAAAGTCATAAGTTAGAGTCTATCTTAGTGAGATTTGTTGTTTGTTGAGCCTATCATTATCGGATCACTCATTAGTTTCTAGTCCTACACTCGAGATGTATATGCCTTTGTGTGAGAGGTGTGTTAGAAATCTCATATCGATTATATAAAAAGCTATTTCATTGTATACAAGTGGATGTAAACCTTATCTTACAGATTAATTTTGTAAAGTTGAATTAAACTTAAAATTCATTTCTTAACCATGAGACTTCCAACGCTAAGTGGCTCATTCTTTGAATTTGGGAGCTGAGTGATGTTGAGATGGTCAATAACAAAGATATGAACATTTTCTTTCAAAAATATTGCAAATCTGCTCCCTTTTTAAGCTTACGCTGTCAATGTATGAATGATCTTCATCACAGGTATGGAAATTTTATTTTCAAAAAAACATTGCAACTCTTTATCACTTGACTTATTTCTCGAGCCTAAGGGTTAATATATAGATGATGTTGAGGTGATTTTGACAAAAGATAAAAACAAAATTCTTGTAAAAATGTTGCCACTCTTCATCCCTTGATACCATTCTCGAGCTTGAGAAACCAATGTACAAATGATGTTGAAGTAATTTAGCTAAATGTATGAAAATTTTCTTTCAAGCACACCAGACCTTTTAAGTTTGGGGCCAATGCACTATTTGACATGACATCATATTTAGATTATTGGTATAATCCACATTTCATACCTAATTACTAATGAAATATTAGAATGAGTTGGGCAGTTATCAAAATTCTATTTAACAAGACAATGTCTATATATAAAATTATTAACATAAAATATAAACTGCAGGTAAATTATAACACTAAAAAATGAATATTTTATATAAAAATACTTATTAAAAGGAAATACACCTCACACGTGGATGAACATTTTTTTTTAAATCGAATTAACGTATAAAGATATAGAAAATTCTATATACTGCATTATAACTGCATTACTATAATGATTATAATATAATTATGATAATATAATCTCAAGTGTGACACTTTTCTTTGCTATAATATTGAAGATATTTTAATTGCATCACAAATTTTATCTTTCCTACATCGATATTTGTAGTTTTCTTATACAGAAATCATATTATACAAAGAACATTTACCACAACCAAAGTACAAAAATTAAAAACACATTTTGTCTTCAAAAAAGGAGTTACATTTCAAGGTTCGTGTTAGCCGCCCATAAGTACGGTCTTTAGTTCTTTAAGTGGATATAGAGCATTTAAGTTCCCTTTCAGAACCATATGTGAGTCTGAACCGTTCATTCAAGTAGTCCCCACTACGTATTGGAGGGAATCTGCAGCAAACATTGACAAACTTCATAGCAGTATCTTGTGTGTCAATGGAAAATTTAAGAAATCTACGCATATAAGCTTTTAATAAAGACAGATAATCTGTGGTTCTCTGTCACTTTTTTTTATCTAGTTTGGATAGTTTTCTCTAGTATAATTTATATAACAAAAAAAAAACTTTTTTTTAATTTAAAATACTTTTTTAAAAAATTATGTAAAAACACTTCTACGCAAAATGTATAAGCTAATTTTAATTTATAAAAATGACTCGTCCAGAGATAATTTAGTGCCCCACCTTTTCCCTGTATTTACACAGAAGTATTTAAATTAACCAATAATAGAGTATGTTTTAAAAAGTAATTAAAAAATGTTATTATTATTTTTCTTTATGTTATCATTCAACCACCCTATATCATCACTGAGAGTTACATTTTTTAATAATGGGAATATTAGAATGATAATATAAAAAAAAAAAAAATTAAAGTTAACTTTCTTT
>Ga0214542_1004028_pt1 | contig 29425 bp, 10 predicted proteins | sample CNSS1metaG_FD_160096 | JGI IMG/M metagenome (GOLD analysis project Ga0214542, IMG submission 160096) | Root nodule microbial communities from cowpea collected in UCLA plant growth center, Los Angeles, California, USA - CNSS1 | ecosystem: Host-associated > Plants > Roots > Nodule | place: USA...
TATATATTATGTTTTTCGATGGCTCATAACTACTTAACTCAAAAGCATTGGAAATATGTTAGAACAACTTGGGCCAAATATTTTATAACCATGTACTGATTCATTCATTTGTTTAGAATAGTGAATTTGTGACTGTTTGTCCAAATGTGAGTGTATAATTCAGGGTTCTAAAATATAAGAAAATGTATTAAGTTAAAAAAATTACACACAACAAGGTTATAACATTAACCGTTGTCGTTTCAGGAACCTTTATTCAAAGTTATTTATAGCTTCATCCGTCATTAAATCTCAAAGATACGTAATATTATTTTTTAAAAGATAACTTTTAACGAAGTTTAAACGAAAAATTGTGGTTGTTTTTTTTTTTTTTTGCAATTGATATTTTCTAGACTTTTGGCCGTGTTCCTATTTGTAGATGAATTTGAGGGAGAGTGTGAAGATGGACTTCTATGAATTTGAGTTGATGAATATATGTGGTTTTTTGAGTAGATTTAGAGGTTAAAATAATTAGATTTGAAGATAAATTTGATAGAAGTTAGTGAATGATTTGAGTGATGTGATAGATAAAAAAAAAGTTTTAATAGATAAAATTTTAAAATTGCCAAATTAGTCCTAATGATAAAAATAAAATTAAATAATTATTAGAAGAGTTAAAAATATTAAAATTTAACAATATTTTAATATATATACATACATATACATATATATATATATATATATATATTATTAATTATTATACATAAATTTAAATAATAATAATTATATATATTATTATTTTTAACAACATTTTAATTATTATACATATTCATATATTTTATTATTATTAATATTAATTATTATTTTATACATAACTAATTATTAAGTTCAAATATATTATCATTTATTATTATAAATTATTAAATACATTAAAACATCAATAATAAAAATAAAAATATTATTATTGAATAAAATAAAATATTAAATCTTAACAAAATTTTTATTACTATTATTAATATTATAGACATTTATACAAATTTTAGTTTTATTAAATATTATATACATTATTAAAAATAATAATTATATATATATATATATATATATTATTTATTACCTCTATTATTAATTTATATATATATATATATATATATATATGTAAACCCCTTTTTACAGTTATAATTCTTTGGGCCTGGCCTTTTCGTAGACCCAAGGCCAGCCCTACTGTAGGACCCCAATACCCTTCCAACTCACTCATTCCTCACTCTTTGGTTTTCCAGAGCTGCTTCTCTTCCTCAAACACTCTTGGCTGAAGCAAGAGCTCTGCTAGGACATAGGTTCAGTTCTTTTCCAGCTAGCTTCTCGGTTTAATATTCTCAGGTAAGTTGGGCTTTAACTTCATCCTTCCCCTCCTCCAGTTAAAAACTTCAGTTCTGTCTTACATTCTCCCTAATACCCATTCTCAACTTCGTGAGTGTTCCTTCTCAGTGTTGTAGGTTGTTCCAAAATCTCGTTTGCGCTTACTTGGGTTACCTCTCCTTGTGCTAGTGTCTAAAAAGGTAAGGGAAGCTAGTTTTCTTTGTCTTTCGCTGTGGGTGCTTGTTTTCCCTTCTGTTGTTGCATAAAATGAGTTGGAAAATGTTTGTGCTTGTGTAGAAATCAAAAGTATGATGTTTGGTTTGTTTGTTATGGGTTACATGCGCAGAATAGTGGGGGAGAACTGGTATTCTCGCCCAGGCGAGCTCGTCTCGCCTATGCGAGAATAGTAGAAGCTCGCCCAAGATTCTGCCTCGAGCACTCGCCTAGGTGGCCAGACACGTTTTGAGCGACGCACTATCTCGCTCAGGCGAGAAGGCCTCGCCTGAGCGAGAACTCGTGAATTCTCCCAGGGGCCACTATTGCATGTCTCACCTAGGCAAGAACCCACGATTTTTGAGCGAGGCAAGCACCTCACCTGAGCGAGGTCCCTAGCTTGGGCGAGGTCAGTGCAGTGGTGAGTGAGGGCACTGTCTTCATGACTGTTTTGATGATTTGATGCATATATTGTCTAAATTATTCGTCCTAAATATGATGTACGTGAATATGCTTGGGTGTTTGGACTTATGAATGAAATTGGCATGCTTGGTATGAGGTTAATCACGGATTTGCGGCTTTAAAATGTCTTAACATGAGAATTGGATGAAGGTATTAAGGGAAGTGGAATTGTATGAGAAAAATGATTATGATTGTGTGATAGGCGTAATTCCATGAGTCTCGTGGGGAGATCTCATGGTGATGAGTAGTGTATATATTAGGATAAGGATTCAAGTAAGGATCGCATCCCAAAACTCTAAAGGGTCAGTGAGTCTCAAGTAGAGCAAACTGACCCAAGTGGTGAGAGTAGCGGGAGGCCATAGTCTTTGGCAGGATAATGGCCTTAGACGCTTAAAGGCTAACCTTGTGTGTGGTAGGGTGAAACCCATTGGCAATGGCTTTGCAGAGCAGTAGAGGCAACCACAAGTGCAAGCGTCCAGTGAATCCGATCCTAGTATATGTATCCGGATAATTGAGTCATAGAGTCTTGCTCATTTGTTAAAAGTTATTCTTGTGCCTACTATGTTGTATGTTGGACTGTTTCTAAATATTTCGCTGCAATAACATGTATAATTTAATTCACTCTAGCTTACCCTTGCATTTTGTGTATGTTCCTATTGTGTTTTCTCTTTTGCGATGATCACCATTGGTGGGAGCAGATGGGAATACTCCTGGAGGTAGGCCTGATGGTGGTAGCAGTGCAGCCTAGTGGGCCCGTTGATATGGTTTTCGAAGAAGTTCTATGGCCCTAGTGCCTTGTAAGCATTTCTTTTGCACAACTGTTAAACTTTAAATTTGTTTTTGTTTATGGCATGGTTGTATGCCCAGGTTTCCCTCTAAGTACTCTTATGGATGACTGTTAAAGTATATTCTTTAACTCTTGTTTCTTCTGTCAGCTTTGCTCCTTAATATTATAACTATGCGATGTTTTGTTTTAGTAGATTAATCTATTTAAATGGGATGTCACAATATATATATTATATAATAAATTAATAATAATAAATAATATATATGTATATATATAATATAATATAGTAGTAAATAAATAATTAAAATTATTAATAATTAATAACATACAATAAAATATTTATTGTAAATAAATTAAATAATAGTATATTATGATTAATAATTATATTAGTAGATACATATTTATATAAAATTATAGAGGGTATAATTGAGAAATGTTTACTGATCTACTCAAATTATTGCAAAATAGGTGGGATGAATTTTTGAAAGTTATTCGCAAATCTGTTTACGCTTTTTCTTACAAATCATGCCATGCGAACATAAATTTTTTCTAGATCCATCCTCACAAATCGTTATATACAGTATCATCCATCGAAGCGAACATAGCCTTAATGTTGATGTCATATTTTGGTAAAAAACGGATCGTTAATCTAGGATGTCATGGAAGTACAACCATGTTAAATGAGTCTGACACATGATTATTTCATATCATTAAAGAAAACCTCACAAAGTTGAACCTTTTACTATCCATTTCTACATCATCACAATTTGTCTAAAATTTATAAAGGATAAATAAACAAGGGAATCCATATTTACATATAAGAATGTTGGTAAGAACAGATAAGAGTATAGAATCCATATATATATATATATAAATAATAGAATGTTGATAAGTATATAAAATTGGATAAATAATAAAGTAAAAAGTTTAAATATTTCTTTCTGTGAGATTTTTAACAATTTTTTGTAATTTATTAGTCAATTATACATTATTCACAAAAACAAAAATAAAAATCTTTTTATATTTTTATTAAATATATGGTGTGCAACAACATTAATAAAGACTTTATTGGATCGAATCTCATTATTCAATTCAAAACAAAAATATCAAATAATATATTTCTAATTTTTTTCTCTAGCATTTGACACATCTTGTAAGAAGTCATAATGTCTTACAGTGAATAATCAAAATCTTATGTTTAACATGTTAAAGATTCTGATGTTATAAATGACTAAATGATGCATATGTATGTCTAACTTTATACCCAACCCTCATGAATAAAGAAATTATTATTCATCAACATTTTGAATACTATAATAAAAAATAAATATAAATACCTTCAGTCTCTTTAGAATGTATTTCTACCTTCTCAACTTTTATGTCAAGTGTCCTACTCTAAAAAGAAAAAAAAATTGTTCTTTCTCCCTCCAAACGGGTTTTTCAAAAGGAGTGTTTATTTTTCAAAAAGATATTTTTTTTTTAGCTTTGGCAAGCCTCTTATGTATAAATTTTTTGAATTGGACTAACTCTGCATTTTTGTATTTAATTTTGTATTTAATTTTGTATTGAAATAATAACTTTATCAATATTTTCTCTTGATAATTACTTTGAAAATCAAAATTTATTAATATTTTTCTTAAAAAAAATTCATATTTCTACTTATCTGAAAATATTACATATGTAAAGCAAATAATGATATCTTTTAATCTTATTAAATAAAATCTAAAATATTTTAAAAAATAATAATAAAAAGTAAAAGTAAACAAAAAATAAAATATGATAACGTGAATTATCAAATATGCTTGAAACGGGTTCTCAGTAAAACTCGATCAATCGTCTAAAATCAACCAACAATTTTTCACAAAAATAAAATTCTAATGAAGAGAAAACAAATATTTACGACGTAAAAGGCTACGAGAATAGATACAGGTCTCATTCGTATTCCCGATCTTGACGTAGTGGCCATTTCCAGGAATAATCTTATATATATATTTAGTTTTTATCAAACAGGTTTTTATCACATCATCTCTGTCTTTGATGAAAAATTCAACCACGTGTGGTGTGAAGAGTAATCATATTTTAAATTGATTGGTGTTGTCAACTATGTCTAATGATTTTTCATGTTTGTCTGTAATCAAATCCTCTTTCCTTTTGACCTTTCTATTATATTAGGTTTTATCTGCAAAATGTCAAGAGCTCCCTTGCTTATTTTTTCTCCATGAAAAAATATTGTTTTATATAATATTACCAGGGTATTTACTTACGAAAAACTCCATTTGCAATAATTTGAGAAGTTGTTTTTGTACTAAATTTTAAACAGAAACAAAAAATATGACGGCTTTAATAATAAGCGATTTTGATATCTGTGGTAAATAAAATCTAATTTTGTATTTTTCATTAAATTCTCAACAAGCAAAGCCTTTTTTAATAAATAACTAAACCAGCCGAAGTCAACCTATGGAAACATGTGAACATTATTTGTTTAACTTCGTCGGTGGTAGAAGTCAAATGAAAATAATTTGTGTGGTCAAAGGATAGATTTTAGAGAATTAAAGACAAGGCCCTTATTTTTGTTGAGTTCAATAGGGATATGAAATTACACCAATTTTACCAAGAAACTTCCAACTGGGTCCTACTCCACATATATAATAATTTACTTTAACACGATTTAATGTAAGAATAATAACAAGTTTTTTTTTCTCTTTTTTTTACTTTCAAGAACTACAAGAATAATAAAAAAAACAAGTTAGTAAATATTAACAGGAGAAGGAGTTGAAATATGATAGAGGAATAGAACTTGCTAATGAGGAAGAAAAGAAAAGGCAGCGAAAAGTGAACATTTGAAGGGAAAAAAAATATTGCAGATTCAGGTGTATTTAGTAAATCAGGAGATGTACATAGTAAGTATGAGGATTATTTTATATATTGGGCCTAAGATCTTTCAAAACAAATTTTTTTGTTAAAAGGTTGGCCTACCCATTCTCTTCTTGTTTTTTGCAAAAGTCCATTTCATGTGAATTTAGTAGCTTTTATTCGTGGGAATTAAACGAATGTAAAGTCATGCATCTTACTTTAAGTTAGTCCCCTTAACTTAACTAGTACCTAATTTTCTTAAAAACCTAAAGTACAAATCAATAATAAGACGTAGACATTCCACCCTTAAATTTCACAAGTTCTTATAAAATTTAAACCAATTAGTCTTAAGTGAAATTTTATTTCGCATATTTACGTTATACGTGATTTTGACATCACAAACTTTAATTGCTCACATACATTTCTCATAATATTTCAATCATTTAAACTATTTTCCTTTAAAAACCAATCAATAAAGAATAATTCAAAATAGTTGTAATTTCTCAATTAAAAGTGTTTCGTTAAAAGTGAATAAAAAATAATTAAATAAGTAAAACAATAGTAAACAAGTGTAGCGTTAACTTAATGTAAGAGTAGAAAAGGTCCAAAACTCATAACCATAAACAACATTAGAACATTCAAATTTTATCATCCATAACTTATCCAAATTATTTTACTATATACATCTTATTACATCTTCCATCTCTCTCACCGTTTCTTTCATTATTTATTTCAATGTCTCAAAGTTTATAAAGAGAGCAGAGAGACGTGGTTGATTTGTGATTTGTATCAGTGGTACTTGGAACATAAGATTTTATTCCCTCGAATGGCTAGGCACCTCGACAAAAAGTCTTGTGGATATCCCAAAAAAACGAATTATCAAGATTCCAACGTGAATACCGATCATGACCCCACACGTTTTTCCGATGTGGGCAACATGCAAGATTATGCCACGTGAAGTGACGTCATTCATGTCCCATGTCGCAGGATTCTGTCATCACACACTAGATTTGATTTGCCAGTTTCCCATTACGTGCGCTTCAATTCGTACATACTCTGTTTCTCTGCTTCTGTGTGTGCTCATCACATGAACAGACAGTTATTTGGGTGCTACTCTTCTCAATAGGGTTTTTTCACAATATCGCAACATTTTTACAATCACCACTGCAACCTCCATTTAAAACATTGCTTCCAAAGGGAAGAAAGAAGAACAAAAGAAACAATTGATGACGGAATCTGAAACATTAATTGCTAATATATATATATATATATATACAACTACTAAGACTAAATCAAACGACAAAAGAAAACGCACAAATACAGAGCATTATCCGAGATCTTGGACGATGGTGCAGAACGAGAAGCACTAAGTTCCTAACTGCAAACAAATGCGTTGATCTTAGTTAATTCCATCAATTGGGTTTCTTTGTGATTCGTTGGTCTTGGGCTACTTGGGTTTCTTTCTTGAATCAAACGAAAATAAACGAAGGAAAAATTGGAGCAAGGACTCAAAAACCATTCTCTTCACGGATTTCCTTGGAGCTGGAATTACCGTTGCAAACGCTTTCTTCTTCTTCTTCATCGTTGTCTCGAACTTGTTGCTCACTCTTGCACCTTGATTCATCCCCATCTCCTTCTCTGATAACTCTCTGGGTTTGTATTTCTGAGTGCTTCATATTCAGTGCACTGCTTAACCGCGCTTATAAATAAAGCAGAGGGTGCTCAAGTTGTGAACCAAAGGTTATCACGAACGAAGTATCCGCGAAAAGTTTCGATTATAGTAATGTTGCCGAGTAAATTCCTAGTCTAATTATGTAGGGTCACCAATGCGCACGTTCAATGTGAATGCAGAAAAAAAAAAACAGAGTCGAATCTGTCTTTTTCACTCGTTGTCTGTCTCTTCTACCATGTTACGACTTCAGTACATGTTCTCCTCATGTCTTGGTTGCACGCGCATTAAATTTTGTTGGAATTCTTACGTTGTTGATCGTTCTTACTTTGTCCGAGTATTAGAACACAGTCTGTTTATTATTGTGGTTTTATGAAACTTCACAACGTCTATTAAATACTCATTTGGTCTTGTCAGTGTACATGCTTCCAAAAAATCATATTTTGAAGAAAAACATAAAAAAAAAGTTATATATAGGAATAGGTTGTCAGCAACTTTCCGGAAAAGTGTGATCTACTGAAAAAGTCCATCACCGAACCTTTGCCACAAGATATTGTTGTGACGGTTTCATGGTAAAAAATATAGTAGGACACAAATTTAGATCATGTACGCTGAATTTCTATAACAGGTTACTTTTCTTGAAGTTAGATAAGGTGAAAAAATAAGGTTGGCGACCACATCGTATTTACTAAAACTGTAAAAAGAAATACATGGCCCTACTGCGACCACACGTAAACGATTCTACTCAAAACGAAGAGATCCTAATCAAACATGTCACACGTTCCTTCTAGTATGGACCCGCAGGAATTGACAAAATGACAATCTTAACAAGAAAATATTTTAGATATGTGATCTACTTTTGAATCAATATGTGGACCTCTTTTCGTTTTCATTGTCTATTTGATGGACAACCATAACTGGGGACTTTGTTGAACGAAGAAACTAAAAGAGACGCAGGAAACGTTAAACAAATAATTAATGGTTGCAGTAATAACCAAAAAGTTTCCAAATAGGACTGTATTATTTTATTGTACAGGCTACGTTGGTTGTCCGCCATGACTAACAACGTTTGGTTTGGTTAATGGCCAAGTAACCTTAACCCTAGGGCATCATGAGTTTGTGTTGTGCACACAGCTATATAAATTTACCAAATACAATCACGTGCGATAGCAGATGGAATCTCTGCTAAATCAGGAACTGAAGTTGGTTCCATACATGAATGTCAAAAAATAAGTGGTATCTACAAATAAAATTTGCAACGGTAGAATATAGACATTATAATTAGATATTTATGGATATTAGGTACGAGTTTTTTTTTTTTTTTTTATATCCGTTCAATAAGAGAATGATACATGTATCATATATGGTTATTACTTCTTATACTCTAATTTAAATTAAAAAAAAATATTATTAATAAATTGATTTTGAATGAATTATTCTTTATCAAATGATTTAAAAATATTTGATTTATCTGTGAACCGTTATTTAACCGTATTTAAATTGTTTATTTGAATTTGTTTGAGATTTATAAATTTAAGTATTATATTTTATTTAAATTTATTATTAAAATATGTTGTTAAATATTTTATTTTTTTTTTCTAAACACTGACACGTACCCGTAAGTAACCATCCATATTAAAACTTTGTAACTTTATAATTGCTTAATTATTACTTTTACCTAATTCTCTTCTTTATTTCGTAATTTTAATTTAATTTTTAAAGGGCAAAAATGGAACAGCACACAACTTTGAAGGTGCAGAAAAAATATTTGGGGTGCAAGAAGAAACCCCTACTCAAAAACTTATCTCTGTCTTCTTCTTTTTTCAAGATGGGAAAAGGGTTCGAGGCCCAGCACTGTGTTGTGTTTTCAACCATTATTTGGTAACACGATAAATAAATAAACTATACCATGCATAATTTAACCCTTCAGCATGGTCCTTATCTATATCTTAGAACTTAATTTAATCGCTTAAACTTGAAAGAGTTTCCTTTAACTCGTATATTTTGTTGTCATTTTTGTGACTTTATATGACGTCCATTTGAGTTGGCGCATTCAAATTTTTTCATCACTAAAAGAGTTAGTAATATTAATTCAGATTATTTTTTACAATATTAATTGAGCAAAAATTTCAATTTATATTAATTAAAAAATTGATAGAAAAACCAACCATCAACATTATTGTAATAATTTTAATTTATATCAACGAAAATGATTATATATTTTACCTTTAGTCAAATTCTTTTCCCAATACTAATTAAAAATATAAGCTTAGAACTTTTTAGGAAAGTTCAATATAAGGAAAAAAACTTTTGTGGAAAGATGTTTAAATTGTGAGGAAGATAAGAAAACTAAGTAATAGTTTTATAGTTTTGGAAAGATGGACATAATGATTGGTGAAGTACAACAATTCCTGAACTTGAAGATAATGCAGAAAAGGTTTTATTTTATCCATAATATGTTTAAGTTACTCAACTGAAAAAGCTTAAAGTAACGACTCCAATATTCACATTCTATACAAAGTAACGAACAAAATATTAGAAAAGAAACGAATATCATTGTTGTGTTTGTGCCACGTTTCTTCATCATTCCTTTTATCAATTTTCTTCCTTCTAATTACATTTCTATAAATCAGTTTAGTAAAATAAAGTTTCTTCTCTCTTATGGATTTTAGTTTACTTATATGTCTACTTCATCTTCAATAATTTATCCTATTTTTATATTTATTTCCGTATTCTTGTTTTTTTTAATTCTTTTAATAAAATTATTATATGCTAAAGCAGTCAAGACATTTGATACAAGTTCTTGAATTTCAATTAATTGTTTGACTTTTAAGTACTTCATAAAAGTTGGGTATAAAAGTTTAAAATACTTAAATTGCAATTAAATAGTTGGTTGATTAATTGATTGATTTCTGAGTATATCACTAAGTTGGGTATAAAAGTTAAAATATATTTATAAGTTGGATCCAATTGAAAAGTGGAAAATGGTGAAGAGTGACGCGAAAATGAAACGTCACGGTGATGCGTCAGTTTTTTCTGTCATCAATCACAAAAGACGCCGGAATATGCTTTTATTGGACCCACTACATTTCAGGTTTTTAAAACATTTATAAAAATTATCAGATTAATATTATTTACTTTTAGTTTCAATTCTATTATACACATGCAAGCATACTTAAACTCTTTAAAATTTTAAATATACACATGATTAATTTAGTTTTTTTTTATAAATTATATATATTTTTTATAAATTGAAGATTGTTGTTGTATGGTAAGAGAAATTCTTGAAAGAATTTATACGAATAAAGTGGGAATATTTCATTAAAAACCAGTATCTTCCTTCCTTAATGGCAGCATTTACGTAGTTTTTTCATAGTTGATAGTGAGAAGATCAAAGTTTTTTGTATAAATGAGTATATGAAAATAGATTATGTGAAGAGATATTTATTAAAATTAGAAATGATGAATTGTAATTTTTAAAAGCAAGGCCTTGGCGTGAGCAATGGTTGATTCAAAAACTGTCTTCATTCAATTCACATGTGGAAATGGAAGACCCAAAACTTGAAAAGGAAAGAAGATGTAATTATTAAACGGTATTGCATTATGATGTGCATCTTTTTGTCTTTTACGTTATAAAAGAACGGAAAGTGGTAGTTTCGTTCCCTTTGAATTCAATAGATTGATTCTTCATTCCTTTCAAACACAAGTGGATGGAGTGGGCCATCTCTATCCTATTTTTATAAACATTTTTAGTAATTTAGATAGAATTTTTTTTTTTAATTTTAATTTAAGATGATCACCAACCATATCAAAAATGGCTGTTAATAGTTTTATTGTAATAAATATATGTATTGTAAGTGAAAAATAATTATTTGATATGCAGAAATTCTATGTTTTAAGAAGATATTCTAGGTGGAGAAATTGGGTCAAAAAAAGTGTTTTTCAAAATGAAATTCAAATGGTCAGAGTTACGCATGCTAAAAATTCACATTTCCTTATCGCAACGCAAGTGAAGTGATGTCGCAAGTGGGACCTACCTCACTTTGTTTTTCTTCCTAATCAATCCATATGAGAAATAACCTTTTAGGACGTGGAAGTGCGAGACAGTGAGTTTCAGAAATTGCTAAAATTATTATTGTGGATCAAACTTCTCAAAAGAATCATTTTTATCAAAAGTTAGATATAAGTTCCAAGTCCACTTTTTACAATTCAATCATTTTATAATTCTAGTTCATAGTATTAGCATAAACACGTGTGGAAAACATGTGTATTTATATATATATTTTTTTAATAAATCTTTATGTGTGTGTGTTAACTGTTTTAAATGAGGACTTACACATTTAGAAGGAGAATAATTATGCAAAAACATATTTTACCACATAAAATTATTTAACTAAAAATTATTTAACTAAAAATTATAATGAAAATATTTTAAAAAGTATTTCCTCTTCTATTATAAAATACAAAATTGTCGTATAAAAATGAAATTAAAGAAAAATGTGAAAAGACTTGAAAAATAGTTTAATAGTAGTATTTTTTTTTTTTAACAAAGATGACTCTCAATTATTTTATTAATAAAATATCGATACCATAAATATAATTCCAATAAATCAAGTTTATTTTATAAAAACAATTATCTTTATAAAATTTATTTCTAAAGACTATTTTATGTCTTCTCTTTAGAAATTCTAATTATATCTACATATTTTAAAGATTAAAGATAGCAGAATTGATCATCAAGAAGAAGAGTACTTCATAAATCACCGATCAATTTCTTTTTTAAAGTAAGTTTATGTTTACAATTTTTCTTTGAGAGCAGCTTGTTTCCTCTTTGCAAGTGGCTTTTAGATGATGAATTTTAGTCTCAATTTGTTTGTGATCATACAGTTGTACACTCATTATTGATCAAGATTTTTTACTTTTTGTAAATAGAATAACTCTAAGTGTTGGAGTTGTGTAGTGTATTGTTTGTGTTTTGGTTGTCTATCTACTATGATCGTGCGATACACATGAATAAAAGAAAGTGCATGATTGGATAAATCACAATAATAGAGCTTAATTAGGTGTCAATTATGACACAACATTTAGCTAAGAAGTACAATATGATTTGTATGAAAACATGTTTTTATACCAAATAAGTCATAGTTATTACTATTAAACAACATCGTATAGATCAAAACCACATATTTCCTATATGGGAGGAGCTATAAAGTTGATTTAGTAGTAAAAGTAGGAAGGGAGGATGGGAGAGGTTGTGAGTTCAACAACTCTCACTAACATTTAAAAGATATAAGGTTAGTTTGATGAATTTAAAATCAAATTTAATCCTATAAAACTTTTTGATAAGGTGAGATTTACACTCATGTATAGATTCTACTAAAACCTATATATGTTATATCTAAAACCTATATATGTTATATATTGCATATATTATGATAACGAGTGTCAATAAAAAATTAGAACATTTATCAAAAAACCTCCAAAAAGTTAAATATTAAAAAAGTTGAAAATAGAAAAGTTAAAGCATCTCATACAGATTTGTCAACCTCTAAAATTTATAAAAATATATTTACCTTAATTTTTTAACATGTGTTAATAAAGTTACATTACATTTTTTTCTTTATTTAAAAATAGCACATTCACTAAAAATAAATAAACAATTACAAAAATTAAAAAACTAAAAGTTTTACAATAAAAAAATAAGTATTATTTCATAAATAAAAAATTCGAATAATTTATGAGTGTTTTAAACAGTATTAGCACATTAGGGGTGACTTTATTTAGTAAAAGAATCCATATTTAATATTCATCATGTACCAAAATTTTTCGAGTAAACAAGAGTCCTATGTGTGTGTGTGTGAAATTCTTGCGAACCATTATGTGTGTGTGTGTTGCATACATTAGTGGTTGATTTCATTGCTGTTTTTTCTTTCTATTCTAGCTTTGTCAAATGTGCCTCTTTTGAATTTTCTCCAGGTCACGTCAACAAATCCTACAAACAGTAAATCAAATTCTTGCGAACCATTATCTTAATTATCGGTTACATCCTAATTAATAAAGATCACGCCCAATTGACAAGTTTGTGATGTATTTTATATTATAATAAATATGCTGAAATCATTTCAATATATTACAAAATCATCCATTTGAACTAGACACATATACCTAATTATAGTTACCATCACCATCATTATTATTTTTTATAATAGAAGATCTCCATTCTAAAATCAGGAAAAATTTAGTAGGAATACATGTTGTTTGTTAATACAGTGAATTATCATAAACAAGTAGTTGTCGATAAAACTGAATTAAAAATGTGTTCTCAGTTCTATATTTATTCCAAAAGATTAGGTGTTAGGATTGCTCCATTAATATAAACTTTTCTTCATTAATATGAATTAGAGAGAGAGAGATTTTTTATTTTATTTTTATCAAACTATCTATTTTCTATTTTCTATCTCAATTGTCTACGGTCAGTGTGAACACGATTCAAGTTTCTAATATTTTGTTTCCATTAGAATACTGAATTTCGAATCTTCACTGATTGTGGACTTTTCAACAGATGGTGTTTCTCTAAGCTAAACTAAAGAGAAAAACCAATAATAGAGATTTCTCTTGCAATCTGTGTCTTGCATTAATTCCTGTTTTCTCATCTTTTGAGGTATTTTGAAGAACACATTACACATTCTAAACCAACACAACACAGAGTCCCTTCTCTTTTTCTGTGGCACAACTCCGATTTGGTTGTTTTGTTTATACAAATGATGATGTTTGCATGATTCGTTTGTCCCGGTAGCTTGATTTTTTCCCCTTTTCTTCTGGGGTCTGTTTAAAATATGTGATAAAGATTATGTGACATACGAATAGTTGATGACTATTGATCAATATATAATTACTCTTTGTTTATTCATAGTTGGGTTGAGTTGGAATGAAGTGCACCAAACACGACAATCTTAAAACATACAAATTCAACTCTAGTTTGGGATTAAGTATATCTTTAAATATATAGCTGAGTTAACGTATGAGTGATGTGATCGTGATTCTCCTTAATGCGATCGTTAATAAAGAAAATTGTGACTTACATGGATTTTTGTTTAACATGTTTAGCATATAGTTTGCATTTTAATAAACTCCATGGAAGTCAACAGAAAAGACAAATTTCAGACATTTGACAAAAACAATCGACCACTCGCTTATGTATGGAAAATTTCCAAACGAATTAATGATGCCCAATATTCGGTCACTCTTATTACAAGATATAGATGTTACATTATTACCATTTTTAATAAATTTTGTCTTTTGAAGGACACAAACCCCGAGCTCAGAAATTTGTGTGGAATCGATTTAGATTTGGGTTCAAGAGGGTAAAGAATTGTTAGCCTTTCTCCGGCAATCGAATTTTCAATTTTCCACTTTCCCTAGCTCGCTATCTCTATCTTCCTTTCGCTGAATTAGATGCTACAAAAGTAAGGAAAAAAAAAACTACTTGGAAAAGAGGAAAGATAAATGGAATCGAGATTGGGGAAACGTAATCATAGAAATGGACCAAATTCTGCATTAATTAACTTTTTGGAACATTAACTTATTTTAGACACCGAAAGAGGTATTTTACCTCGCTTTCTGTCTCTTCACTCTGGGATAACTGCTTTATCCTAAAATTGAAAAAAGGGTTGAAAGTGATGATAGGGCAAAGAGGGTTTTAGTTAGTTTAGATCACTTCATAAAGCGTCTTTAAATGAGTAAATTCTCATGCGAAATAATCATAGTACCAAGAAAAAAAAGTAAAAACTGTAGAGTACTACAGTTACATTTTTACGCGGATTCCGCGCAGAGCACGTTACTGTCAGCACGTACAAATCAGAATCGTGAGCCATCTTCCGTCTCATACCGCCACTCACATCTACATTTATAAAAGGTCAATTAACTTGAACGATCAATTACTGGTTCGGCAAGTTAAACTACATTAACTGTAAAAAAGTAACTCCATTCAGTGACAGCTCACATAACTGATCACATATCCGGTTCAGCTAAACCGGTCCAACTGGTTGACCGGAATCGAGTTAACTGTACTCACACTACTATACTTAGATTCTGAGATTTTGGTTATGTCCTGTTTCCCCAAATGCTCTGTTTCTATGGCGGGTGCTTTAATTCAATTCATTCAACAACAAATGTTTCGTGAAAGACAAGCCCCACAACAAACGGGGAATTTTTTTTTGCTTCTCTTTTTATGCGACTGACCACAATGAATGCTCAGAAATTCAGAACAGAAGACGGTACGCAGAAAAAGTAGGTCGTGTTAAGAACATAAAACATGGATACGTAAATGCCGATCACCTAAACCCAGATAATAAAGTAAGATACAAAGAAACGAAAAAAAAAAGACTAGAATCCAAGAGCATCTGGATCGGTTCGACCGGCAAAACAATACATGAGATATACTAAACCAATGAAGTAAAGATGATGAATAAAATTACAAAAAGGATTGTGGAGAACGGGTGTGTACAGAGTAGTTGTTTCACTCGTGGGTGGTCTCAGACGCCTCACGTGCCGGCGAAACCTTGGTCGAAGCTTTGTTGAGCGTGGACTCAACAATATCGACCACCACCTCCTTCATTTTCTGGACCATCATTTCCTTCACAGAGCTTCTTTTTTTAGGGAAGATGCTCCCTTCTTTGGGTTTGTGCCAGGGCTCTGTTCCCTCTGTGCCCTTTCCGTTTTCACCTTCCATGGTTTCGTCTCAGCCACTGACCAACCCGACCCGAGCTTCCTCACTGTCTCTGTTTACAATTACAGTGATGAAGTGATTCTGAGAACGCAAACCAAGTTGGAGGTTTAAATAAAGGTGCTTCAAAAATAAAATTTATTTCCAAATTTAATAAACCACCCAGTTAGAGTATGGGTTAAGAAACATATATTCTGTCACTGTCGCTGCTTCGGTAACGTATTAGATTCAAGCACGTGTATCCGTGTAAGAAGGAACTGGGAGCCTAATCGGATACCTCAAATAGATCCACGTGTCATTCCACGTGTGTATTTAAAACGAGCGCATAGATGGTATTCTGGGTTTCTAAGTTTCTTCTCTTGTCTCTCTGATCATTTTTCTCCTCTACAGGTATTGCAATTGCGTTCTCATCACACGTCTCATATTCTCTTCTGTTCTTTTCTTCAATTCACTTTTCACTGTTCTTGTATAGAATTCAATGTTCGCTTTATAATAAATAAAAATCCCACTTTCAAGATTTCGATGGATTTTGTTTTTTCTGTCTTAGTCTATAGATTTAATTATTTATTTGTTCTTTGTTTTCGATTCAACATGTTAAGTTTGTTCTTTAATTTTTGTAGTCTTAATTTGTGTTTTAATATGTAAAAATTGATATAATTTAATCTTTTAATAAAAAATATATGTAATTTAGTTTTTTTTTTTTAATTTTTTGAAATAAATCAATGATTTTTTTAATAAAATTGAAGTTGTTAATAAGAATGATTTGGTTTATTGATATGATTTAGATAATTCTAATATTAATTTTGATAAAAAAAATTTAATTTATTTTAATAAATTTAGTAAAAAAACTAAATTGTACTAATTTTTTAAAAATCATGACAAAATTATATAAATTATCATAAATCAAAACTAAATTGTATCTATTATCATACGTCAAGATTAAATTAAAATTTAAAAATTAAAAAACCAACTTTAACATTTTCTTCATGAAAAAAAAATCAAAATGAATAAATAAACCTTTTTCTAATTCATTACAATCGCTGGAACCACAAATTGTGGCCGTATTATTATGAGAGAGTAACGGTGAATATTTATCCTTTCTTATTTCATTTTCCCTTTTTTTTTATTACATTACGTCTCTAGCAAATTTACAACTTTTTTCTGGTCTTTCTTTTTCTTTGTCGAAACACTTAGGGTATGTTCGCTTGCACCGATTACACTATTCAAACAAATTAGCGAGCGTGGATTGATGAACATTGACGTGTTTGATTGTATGGATTTAAATGGATAAGTGAGTGCGAATTTGAGGGATATCCAATTTTTTTCATCCACCATAGAATGAGCAGATTAGGGAGTGATACGAGCACATTACCGTATTTACCCTCGCTTTTCATTTCACATGCAGTGGAGGATGGGAAGGCACCGGTGTGGACACCGGTGTTGTGAGTGGTGTTGCAGGGGGCATGGCAGGTGTTGGGGTGGTGAGTGGATGGCACTGGAAGGTGAGGGTGGTGAGCGAGACACAGTGTCTTGCAGTGGTGGTGAGGTGCTGTGGTGTTGGGGTTGGATGGCATAGGTGTGGGCACCGGTGTTGAAGTGAGTGAGAGAGTGATGGCACCTGTTACATAACCGGTGCCTTGTTTTTCAAAGGGGCAACACCGGTTACGACACCGGTGTCGTTAGTTTTTTTTTTTTTTTTTTTTTTTACCTTTTTCTTAACTTCTTTTGACTTTTTTTTTTAAATTTTTTTAACTTTTTTTTAACATTATTTAACTTTAGTTTAAAATTTAATTATATAATTTTTTATAAAATTTAATTATAAAATTTTTTTTTACATTCATAAAAATTTAATTTTTTTTATTTTAAAATTTTATATAATTTTAATATTTTTTTAATTTGTATTAATTAATTATAATTATTTTTATAACATCAAATTACAAAATCATTCTCTTTTTTTACACAAGGGTATTATGGTAACTTAATAAATTTATCTATTTTAACATATAATTTTATCTATCACATCAATCAAATCTTTCACTAACTTTCATAAAAATTATCTCCAAATCCACTCACTTTACCCTATAAATTAGGGGTGAGCAAGGGTCGGTTTGGGTCAGATTCGGATCCAATCATCTCAATCCGAATTTGAAAATTTAAAATCATATCCGATCGATTAATGTCTCGGATTAGTCGGATTCGGGTTATTTGGGTACGGTTATATTCATATGGATATATCGGGTTACCCAAATAAAAGATTTTTTTTAAAGAAAGAAAAATAGCTCGTGCAAGTGAAGACCATGGTTGACTACATCTCTGCTGCACTCCTTCTCATATCCTCAAAGCCTTAATCTAAAATTTTCGTTTTTCCTAAACAAAAGAGGAACAAAGCAACCACAGGTAGCCATACATTAAAGAAATAAACGGACAAAAAAGGAACCAAAGCAACAATGGCCACCAAGTGGGAAAACCCTAACGCCCCCCACCACGGCGGCATCGACAGCAATAGCGCCACTATTGTCTCCCACAACATCAAAACGACACCACCAATAATCAAAAAGCTTTGAAATCAAGAACATCCAGTGACGAGGGGCATGGAAGAAAGAAAGGAGAGGGAAGGAGTGAGGGCTGGGCACTTCAGAGTGACGAAGGGCATGGAAGAAAAACGAAGGAGGAGAGGGAAGCACCGCGACAATGTAAAATTAGGTTAAAATAAAAATAGAACTTTTATATGTAGCATTCGGGTCGGATCGAGTATCCATGAAACTAAAAATTAAAAATCATATCCGACCGTGACAACCCATTTTTTATCCAAATACAGTTATCCATTGCAACCCGACCCATTTAAAACCAATTCATTAACAATTTTTTTTTTCGGGTCGGGCAGATTCGGACGAGCCCGCATAATATGCTTAGGCCTACTCTAAATTCACTCAAAAAAACACAAATATCTATCCACTTAAATCTACACAAATTCATCTTCACACTCTCCCACATATCCATCTACACAAAAAAAAACACACCCTTAGTTCATAAAGTGCATTACTACAATGCTGATGTCATAATGTAGAATAAATCGCAACCATGATAAAGATAAATTTGTGTTGCAGCCATCTTTTACTTTTTTGAATCCGTTTTGTGATTCTTCATCACCTAGAGCAAAACCTTTAGTTAATTATGTCAGCAGTACAACAAACCTTCCGTAAAATTTGATTAATTAATTATTATGCTGAGGTTCACATAAGATACATTTAGATCAGGGTCTTAAATTCTTAATGGCAGACAAAGTTTGAGTATATTCTCGTTCACACATTTGATTTGATCCAAAAAGAAAATGTTGACCATCTTATCTTTACTGAGTTTAGACATTAGGAATAATGTCATTCATTTTCTTCAGTTTTGTTTCGTTGTGAAAAGTCTTAAAATTTAATGTAGTAGTGCATAAAATAATTGCTATATTATAATTACTTTATTGAGTTTTGTCATTGGTTGTCCTGGATTTTAAGTTTGGATTTCACTTCAATTACCTTTGTGATTTCACCATAATGATCAAAAGATATAGAAAGAACATGGCCCCACAAAGAAAATTCTTATCCAAACTCTAATGCCCTCATGTATTCTTTTCCCATTAAAAATATTTATTTATTAATTTGTTTCTCACAGTTCATTACACAGTGCATATGATGCAATCATTCTCCAATGGTAAAAACAAGATTGACTTTTTCATCAATGTGTCAGACAACAACAGCCTAAAAATATCCATTACCATCGTTAACCTAAAACCTTAAAACCAGATCGACATTTTCATCGATGTGTCAGATACCAACAGCCTAAAAAAATCTAACCCCATATTAACTTAAAACCTTAATGTTAAAACATCAAAACAATAAATTTATCAATTTGTCTTACTAATGTATTACTTAAAGTGTCTATTTTAATTGAATATGAAACTCCAACAAGCATTATGATTTTTTTAATCCTGGCGTTTGACTACCACGTGACCAATTCAATAGGGTTGAATGGCACCACCAAAAGTAATGCTCTTCTGAATCTTTTGACCAAAACTTCATGGATTATATATTTAAATTAATTTATTATATATGAAAAAACCTTCATCATCAGAGGCACATGTGAACTGTAATTTTTGTTTATTTACTTTTTCTTTTTAATCTAGAAGTGATTGTACTAATTGTAGATGGATATCATAATCCTTCCCTTGCTGTTGCACAGTGTCACCGTAGAACCTTGCTTGTGATCAAATATAATAAAAATGTAAATACAAATATCATCCCTTAAAATCACTTTTGAAAAACCATTATGAAACATACATGTATAAAAAATCTAGAAAACCATGTTTTGGGAAGACCGAAGTTAGGTCTATGGAATGGAAGGAGCAAGAGTTGACTCAGAATACTATTAAGATAATAATATTAAAGGACGTCATTTATTGGTGATCTTATCTGCTTAATGTTTTGATTTAATCTAATAGTGTCCACATATACAGAAAAAGAGAGGCGCAGAACGAGTGAACGCTATTCATGTTTGATTAAATTACTGTTAAATTAGTTAAGTTTATATTTTTTATTGATCCTGATTTTGTCAATTGACACATTGAATATGGCAAATAAAAAACATTTGTTTAAGTATGAAGCCAACCATATTATCTTCAAAAACAACGATATCAACAAAAAAAATACATTATCGACTTCTATCATCGTCCTCACGGTGGTCGAATCCAATTGACCGATAAGTTAGTAAGTCAAATCTTCTAAAACAATATAAGACAAGAAAAAATGAAGATAGCATCTACAAACAAGATTAGTCACGATAACAAGTTGAATTACGACGAAAAATCAAATTATGACCATCTCAAACAAAACACTAAGGAAGATCGACAATGATGATTGATGAACAGAGTTAGATTCCTAGATGGGTAGTGATAAAAGATTTGAGAGGAATTTTAGTTTGTGTAGAGTTTCGAGGAAAGGATTTTGAGTTTAGGTCTAACATTTTAGTTCGCATAAAATTTTGAGAGAAGATTTTAATTAGGGAGAAAAAAAGAATTAATTGGTAAAAAAATTGAGAGAGAAAATAAATTAATAGTAATGTCTATAAATTAAATCTATTTGACAGTATTTTAATAGTAAAAAATAAACTTAATTATGATTTGAGTCTACTTTCAGCGGAGTCTCTACTAAATGTTTGTGGTCTATTGAATCCTTAAAATTTTAAAACTTTCAATTAAGTACCTACGGTTACGTATGACTATGAATGTTAAACTTTTTCATGTGACAGTTATCTTACACTATCACTCTCCATAAATATTATTACATAATGTTTTAGTACAAGAGAGTGTGGTGACAGATCTTTCCAACACTAGTGTAGGCAAGTGTTTTTGCCGCAGTTATTTTGGTCATCTGACCTCGGTTTAAGAACCGAGACATATCCAGTCGAGGTAAAAAATAATTCATTTACGCATCAGTTATGAACCGAGACATATTTAACCCTTACTGCCTCAGTTTCGAAGTCAACCGAGGCATAATATGCCTTAAAAATTAAAAAAAAAAAAACTGAATGGCCACCAAAATCCAGGCACTGTGAGCAGAATATGTAAATGAGCCACCATTGACGCCAGCAGTCGCGTCACCAAAAAATGATTCATCAACCACCATGCCCACACACATGGAGAAACTCACACCAATCACCATTGCAGGTATCCACCTGAGACAAACCACCACCGTCACGTTTCTTCCACACGAGCAACATTTGCAAAACGAAGCAAGTCTAAGTTCACGCACCATACCTTCTCGTCGCAAATCTGCAACCAACCACCACGCATGTACAAGAACGATTCAATAGCAAACCACCGTTGGCCACCGTAACTTCACCATTAAATTCAAACCCTATCTCACGCATGAATGACGACAATAGAGGCAGCGCCAGAGCTCCACGCGTTTTACAACAATGAATAAGGGATGCATATGCATGCTCTGCAACAATGAAAGAAAGGAACCTGCGTGGAAGAAGAGAACATGCGCATTCTGCAACTATTGGAGACGAAACGCAACAAAGGAGACAATGTTGCTGCACCACGCAAAGACGCTCCAACAGTGCGCGATTCTATTTTTAACACTAACAAGGCTTATTGCCTTGGTTGATTTTAAACCGAGGCATAAACAAGTATATGCATCGGTTAAGTAGCACCTGCTGCATAAATGTAACCACATATGTCTCGGTTAAAATTGGACCGAGGCCTAAAATACTACTTGCCTCAGTGAAGTGTCCACCCGACACATAAAACTATGTGTTTAATTTTAAAAATTGAAAATAGCAGGAAAGCAAAAAAATTTGGGGACATATATGCCTCAATTTTCTATAGAACCGAGACATAAAAGTGCATATGCTTTGATTGTCTATAAAACCGAAACATAAACTTCCTCAAATATTAAAAAAATGTCATCGCATTTTTATGTCTTGTTTTCACTAGTACAAATGTTTGTTGTAATTAAATTATTTTAACTTTAATTAAAATTAGAAAATTAGAAAAGATTAAAAAAAATTTAAAAACTATAAAACATGTAACAGTAAAAGTATGTAAAAAAAAATAACAAATTAAAATTAAAAAATATACATTACAAAAATAAAAAAATTCTAAAATTACAAAAATATATAATTTCATAATTACAAAATTATAAAATTATATAATTATAAAACTAGGTACAAAAGTTATGAAATTATTAACATACAAAACTATGAAATTATAAAATGATGAAGTTGTAAATTTGTTATTTTACAATTCTGTAATTTCAAAATATAAAACTATAAAAATAGAAAATAAAAAATTGTGAAATATAGGACATTAAAATTAAAAAAAAATATATAAAATTATAAAATATTAGATTATAAAACTATAAACTATAAAATTATAAAATTATAAATCTATAAAAGTACAAAATAAAATTGTGAGATATAAAATTGTAAAATTACAAAAAAATAAAAATAAAAAATTTACAATTTGATAATTTCGTAATTTTGTATTTTCATATTTTTATAATTTCAAAATTTTACAATTTTATAATTTCAAAGTTATAAAACTATAAAATTAAAGAATAAATTTGTGAAATATTAAATGTTAAAATTAAAAAAATACAGAAATTACAAAATATAAAAATTATTAGATTATAAAACTATAGAATTATAAAATAAAAAGTGTGCAATATATAATTGTAAAATTCCAAAAAAAAAATTACAATTTGATAATTTGATAATTTCAATAATTTTGTAATTTCATATTTTCACAATTTCACAATTTTTTAATTTTTTAATTTTGTATCTAGTTTTATAATTATATATTTTTATAATTATATATATATATATATATATATATATATATTATATTTTCTTTATTATGAAATTATAAATTATAATTTAGAATTTTGTAATATGTTGATTTGTGTAATTTTACATTTTACATTTTTTTTATTTTAATTTTCATAAATTTACATTTACATGTTTTATATTTTTTGTAATTTTGTATTTTTTTATATTTTATATTTTAAACTTTGTAATTTTATACTTTAAAATAAATTTTTAAAAAATTAAATACAATAAATATTTTGAAATATATCTTGATCAGATCCTCTCATAACAAATATTATGGGATGAAATTTATGAAGAGTGACAATGCAAACTAATTGTCACATCACAAAGTTAATAGTCACAACCAACTACAAGGACCCAATTGAAAACTTTTAAAATATTTTAAGGACTCAATTGACTATAAATTTATTAAAGACTCAGTAGGCAACATTTTAACCTATCTAGTAACTAAAGTGTTACAAAATGCAATAGTAATCTGACCAAATTATATTTCCCCTTCGTTAAATTGAACTTTTTAGTTATCAGATTGAACAAAACTGAGAGGAAGAGAAGAGAAGTAAAAGAGCATAATTGATTGAATTTCATATCGTCTCTGTCTTTTTTTCTTTTTTTTTTTCTGTTGTCTTGGTTTACTTCCTCTATAAAGAGAAGTATTTTCTTGCTAGTTATGAAATTCAAAAAATCTGAAAAGTTCCTATTGTATGTTTTTTTGTTTGTGATTCGTCAATTTTCCAAAACTCATGGCCTACAACCCATAATATACAGATACTTCAACTTAGATAACGTATTTGTGTCCAACACATATTCGTGTCTAATACTTAAGATACTCTCTCGATACTTATCAATTAAATATCTAATTTATAAAATAATAATACTTTTATGATAATAAAATATTATATATTTAATATTAAATTTATACGACAACAATAATATATTTATTTATATTTTTAATAATTATTATATATATTTTAATATACCTACATTATTTATCATATTATATTATTTTTAAAATAAACGAATTAACTTATCGAATATTTATCGTATTGTATTTAATATGCGTCATAAAGTACAACACTGCTGACATCCGCCAGATAATGAGCCGGTTACGTAACTTATTTCTCTTCTCAAGGATAACACCACCTACCGTTAAGTAGTTCTGATGCATACTTAGTTATCAGTTTCATGTTAGCTGTACAAATTGTCATATCATAGTCAATCAGTAAGACTGGATTATGAACGAATAATGTTCCACAAAACTGTAAAATTTTGAATGTTTTAAGTGTGTGGTTTTAGTTGGTTATGAACACTTGTGGGAAAGCTATTATGTGCTTATCTCATATTTACATCCATTATATTCTTATGGAGCATATAAATATAACAATATATATTAATTGTTGATTTTGTTTCGCTATTTGTCCAAATATTATATTTAAAAGGATTTCTAAATATTAAACACTTTCAAAAGTTAAAAAGTAAAAAAGCATGACCACCTTTACTCGTTGAATTTGACGTCAACTATGTAGTGGGAACGGTGAAGATGCCATAATATTTTATTTTTTATTCATTCGTGTGATTATGGCAGTACCATACCAATGTTCCTCATCATTCATTCACTGCTAACAACTGTCACTCTATGTGCACCAGTTTTAATATTCTAGAAGTTTTATACTCTCCGTACACACGCTTTTTTCTATTATTTTATTACGTTAAAATTATTGGAATTATATTTGTTATATTAGTACTTAGTTATAATATTTTTAAATATCTATTTTACCTACATATCTAAATCTGCAAGTAATTAACAGTAGGTAAATTTAATTTGTTTTTAGTGTTATATTTTATTTTAAAAAAATCTTATATCAATCTAAATAATTAGAATTGAATTAAATTCAAAATAAAGTCACACCCTTTTCCCTTTCAATTCAGTGTATCTATTCAACCTTGAAAGGTTCTAGTATTAATAACATTAAATTTCTTTATACTTTCAGTTAATAGTTTAAGGCACTTGTCATGGACACCAACACCAACTCATGGACACGTGACTTACGCATGTCATGTTTGACACACGTCATGCGCTGACGTAAGATTATGTTATTTATATTTGGGATAAATATAGATGAAACTATTGTGTGCCTATGGTGAGTTAGTTCTAAAGTTAGTTATAATGACACTGCATACAAAAGAGGAGAAAGTAACGATAATCATGATAATCGAGAGAGATGACATTTTTATAAATATATATTGGTTACTATTATAGCAATGTTATATATGAATTGATTTATGGATCAAGATTTATTAGAACCATACCCAATAATCTCAATGTTACTCAAATCGATGACATCCCAATCAAATTTGAATTGTGAATATATAGAATAAAAAAAGAATTAAATAAATTCGAAATTTTGATAAATTACCAATTCAAAAAAAATTAAAAATATAAATTTTATGTAAAAATAAATTATCCTCTTATAATATATTCTCGATCCAAGAGTACAACACTAAGTTGAAACTATTTCTTGAATTCTTAATTAGAATATAATTAAATTTATGTCTCATTCCTTCCTTAGTATTAGTATAGACCGAAAGATATTCAAAATTAATAATTATAATTTAGTATTAGCTAGTATATTATAATATTAATTAAGATATGTTATTCCTTGATACAATTAAAGTAATGTGATTATTTGAATTCCGTGTGATAAAGGTAGTTTTCTTTTTTTACAAGATCCATATTTTATTATCAGATTTATGAAAATCTTAGCTCAAGGTTCAATTAAGTCTACAATTATCTAGGAATGCCTTTTTATATGCATTGTTAAAATAAAGATCTAAGTGAAATGGTGAGTCAAGGGTGGCGGCTGGTAGAAGGACGCTGACGCACAATTTAGTTGGCCCACTGTATATATAATGATATTTACAACAAACAAAAGGATGAACATGTAAAAATATTAAATAAATATTTTTTGTTTATTTACTTTAAATATTTATAAATTTTATATTTGTGAGGATGTAAATTATTATTTAAGAGTAGAAATGATTTTATAAATATTTTTAGATTATTTGATTATTAAAAAGTTAAATTATAGTAGAAATCTTTATTAGTTGAGTTTTATTTTATAAAATTTATTACTTTTATAACATTTTTCTTTAAATCTTTCTTCATAACTATTAGATTCACACAACGTTCTAATCTAATTTTTATTCTAATTCAAGACTATTCAATTAATTCATTACGTGTAATTAAATTCATAAAAAAGTCTAAATACATACATAAAAGTTTACAAATATCTGCATATGCAATTGAAAGTACAAAATTACTAAATTATTATACTAATTTGGGAGAAAATATAATTAGGGTTCATGCCAATTTTGTAAAATTAATATCTGAAATCATAATTATGATTCATATTAATTTGGGAAAAACATAATTTGAAAGAAACATCGTAGGAGAAATAAGATACTAACTTGATTCATGAGAGATGTTATGATAATGTGTTCAATCACTGACGAATCTTGACTAAAAATGTCGGAAGAGTCAAAGTAATATAATTTTGAGATCATTATATTTCGTCATTAGTTTAGTATAATACTTTAAAAAATGGCTTCTCTACTAACAAATTGATCATTAGTATAATATTTAAAAATATGTTAAGAAGTATAATCTATCTTGTTTTCATCAATAATTTCTTTTTTTATCATTTTTTAATAATGAATTTATTCTTTTATTTTTTTATCAATATATATTTTTTGTACACAATATTAAAAAATAATTTATCATAATTTAATAAAAAATTGAGACAAATAATTATTAAAAGAAAAATATATTATAGTTAAGTTACAATAAAAAATCGATTATGAAAAAATACTTGATACATTTTTTTTTCTATATTCATAAAAAATAATAGACAAAAAGCTAATGAGATAAAAAAAATATTTTCATTATCAAGTGAGACAAGAGACAATAAAAGAAGAGGATAATTGAGAAATGAAAACAAAAATAATGAGTTTGTGTGTAACTTTTTTTTTCTTACAAAAACAAAAAGAAAATATATGAGAATGAGAGATTATTACAATTTGTGAAAAAAACTAAAAAGACAATAAGAAGGAAAATAAAAATTATCTTAATAAATATGTGATTTAAGTACTTTTTTTATTTATGTTTTCGTTTAAAAATGTTAAGTCGGTCTTCCAATTTTTTTAGTCTCAAATTGTCTTGAATTTTTAAAAAACTAATAATTTGGTCTTTTAATTTTCTTGAAACGAGTCGATAATTCTTTTATTAAAATTGAAACACTTGGTATGAATTTTAGTATGAATGATTTGCTTTGTTAATGTAATTAATATAATTCTAATATCAATTTTTTTTTGACAAAACCAGGAACCAACAAAAGAGAAATTAAACCTAAATATTTTTATTCTTTATTATCTATTGACACTAAATATTGTGCTTTATAAAAAAATAAAAAAAATACATAATTTAATTTTCATCAATTCCTAAAATATATTATCTAATTTAAAAAATTCAATAAATTTTTAATATATATATATATATATATATATATATATATATAATTAAAAAAATTTAAAACTTTTGGAGGCCATGGCCTCTCCCTCCCCCATAAACATCCGCCCCTGAATCTCTCTAATCTTCAATCTTCATTATTTTTATTTTTTTTTTACTCTCACTTTAATGTGAAAAAACCTGATGGTCAGAAAAGAAAAAAAAATCTAACCAATTTATCAAATTGATTTTTATATATATAAAAATAATAATAAAACACGACAAACTTTCCAAAATTTAATATATAAATAATATATGAATATAGTTTAAAAAAAATATAAATATATATAAAAAATAAAATTAAAATATTTTGGAAACCTAAGTCATAAACATGTTCCGTCTATGATATTTCTAAACGTAATATTCCATTATGAATTTAAATATTACATTATATTTTTATTTATATATAATTAGTTATTCTAATACTCATAAGTGATTATACTTATGTTTTAAACCCTAAATCCTAAACCCTAAACCCTAAATCCTAAACCCTAAACCATAAGCCCTAAGTCCTAAGTCCTAAACCCTAAACCCTAAACCTTAAACCCAAGGGTTTCCACATCTGCTCACACCAATAAATTGGTGATCACTGCAAAAGAGAAAGCAAAGCGAAGAACAGACAAAAATGAAAGGGTAAGCTAGAGTAAAATATTTTAACATGTTATCAAGCAACCAAATGATAAAACAGGTTATAATCAAACAAAGCAGTAAGCACCCAAATCATGTGAAAGCAAACAATTGCAAGACTCTATGACTCAATATCCGGATCATACTCTTGATATAGAATTCTAAAGGAAGTATGCACCTGTGTTGTTTCTAAACTCTGCAGGGGTTATCACCCAACCACACACAGGGTTAATCCTCTAATGTCTTAGGCCCAATATGTCCCAAGACTAGGACCTCCTGTCACTCTCGCCACATAAATCATTCTGCTCTATGTGAGCGTGAACAATTATTAGAGTTCATGATACCTTCCTTTATCTAGACATCTTCTATATCAAGGTATACACTAACTACCATTACCAAGAGTTTCCCTTGAAACTCTTTTACCAATAAATTTCCACATGCCATCTCAAGAATTCAATTTTCATGCCATTCCACCACCAACCATAAAACAAGTCATGCTTTCCATACTAACATTTTCATTATCAATCTCATTAAAGCATACAAACAAGCATGATCATCTATATAGAGTAAGGGAAAATTAAAGAAAACCATCATGAAACAAACAACAGTCAACACAGCGTCTCCTACCTGAGTTTTATAGGAATGACTTAAAAAAAACATATATTATCATTGAAAATCTGTCATTTGTTTTAAACTTACAAATATATAAATAGTTTTAATAATATTTGACAGTAGCATATAAAATTAAAACCCATTGTTAAACTTGCATGTGAAAGACTTTGAACAAATTATGTTAAATTGGTAATTGGTAATTAATAC